>Ga0070741_10002603_pt1 | contig 47671 bp, 43 predicted proteins | sample Coa_R1_4_FD_66440 | JGI IMG/M metagenome (GOLD analysis project Ga0070741, IMG submission 66440) | Surface soil microbial communities from Centralia Pennsylvania, which are recovering from an underground coalmine fire - Coalmine... | ecosystem: Environmental > Terrestrial > Soil > Unclassified ... | reverse complement strand
ATTTTTGCGTTTCGGTGAAACGTCTCTGGGTTTCACGCCAGCGGGCGAGCTGTCGCATTTTTGCGTTTCGGTGAAACGTCTCTGGGTTTCACGCCAGCGGGCGAGCTGTCGCATTTTTGCGTTTCGGTGAAACGTCTCTGGGTTTCGGTGAAACGTCTCTAATTTTGCGATGCGCGCACAAACGTCTTTTTTCATCGCGCGTAAATCTAAATTGCCGCGCCTTGGGAGACGTTCCAACGGAACGTCTCTACGGGGTTACATCCATAATCCCGGCGCGTGGTCGCGGTCTTGTTCCCATTTCGCAGGATTGTTGCGGATGTATTCGCGCACGTTGTTCAAACCGCGTTCGTCCCAAATGATTTCATCCCAAAATCGTTCTTGCCAATCAAAATCTACAAACCCCGCCGCGCGAATTCGTTTGGTCGCGTTCGATTTGATTTGCCCAATCATCGAACCAAGCGTATTCGGTTTCAGCCGCGACGGATTGGTATCCGTTTTTTTATTTTGAATCGCATATTCAATCACGATAATCCCATGCACATGATTCGGCATCACGATCCATTCATCCATCCGGACATTTTTTCGCACCTCTTGCGTTTTCAACCATTCTTCCGCGACAATTTCCCCAATCGGTGACAAATGCGCCTCTGCGTCGATGATTTCGCCTAAACAGCACACCCGCCATCGCGTACAAATCGTAACAAAATAATATCCTGCCGCCGAATAATCCCACCCCTTTAACCGCGCCGATTCAATCCGATATTTGTTTTTGAACAAGGACATGGATGACCTCCCGTAGAGACGTTCCGTTGGAACGTCTCGTGGTCTGGCGCAAACGCGCCATCCGTCAAATCATGCGTTCCGTTGGAACGTCTCGTGGTCTGGCGCAAACGCGTGCGTATGAAATAAAGAATGGTTTGACGAAAATGTTTTTTGCATCTGTGCGAAAATGGTTATTTTCGCACAGAGAGAGACGTTCCACCGGAACGTCTCTACATTCTGAAAACGCCGAATCCGTAGAGACGTTCCGGTGGAACGTCTCTGCCACGCGGCGCATTCAACACCACCGATAACGCCAATGCCAACACCTGTCGTGTCTCTGCCGGGTCAATCACGCCGTCGTCCCACAAACGCGCGGTGGAATAGTACGGGCTGCCTTCGTGTTCGTATTTTTCCAACGTCGGGCGCATGAATTCCTCTTGCTCTGCGGGCGTCAACAAGGGCTTGCCTTCGCGCGCGAGTTGGTCTTGTTTGATGGTAAGCAAAACTTGCGCGGCTTGTTCGCCGCCCATCACGCTGATGCGCGCGTTCGGATACATCCACAAAAAACGCGGTTGATACGCGCGTCCTGCCATGCCATAGTTGCCCGCGCCGAACGAACCGCCGATGATGATGGTGAGTTTTGGCACCGACGCGTTGCTGACCGCGTTTACCAATTTCGCGCCGTCTTTGGCGATGCCGCCCGCTTCGTACTGTTTGCCCACCATAAAGCCCGTGATATTTTGCAAAAATAAAAGCGGAATCCCACGCTGCGAACACAATTCGATAAAGTGCGTGCCCTTGAGCGCGCTCTCGCTAAACAGTACGCCGTTGTTCGCCAGAATGCCGACGGGATAACCGCCAACGCGCGCGAACCCGCACACGAGCGTTGTCCCATAGCGCGCTTTGAATTCGCGAAAACGCGAACCGTCCACAATGCGCGCAATGAGTTCGCGCACGTCGTACGCTTCGCGAAAGGTGCGCGGCAGGACGCCGTAAATTTCTTCCGGCGGATACAGCGGTTCTTGGGGCGGCTCGACGGTGACGGACAATTGCGTTTGGCGATTCAATGTCGCCACAATGTCGCGCGCGATTTCCAACGCGTGTTCATCGTTTTCGGCAAAATGGTCGGCGACGCCGCTTTTGCGCGTGTGCACATCCGCGCCGCCCAATTCATCCGCCGTGACCACTTCGCCCGTCGCGGCTTGCACCAATGGCGGACCCGCGAGAAAAATGGTGCCCGTCCCGCGCACAATAATCGTTTCGTCGCTCATCGCCGGAACGTACGCGCCGCCCGCTGTGCAGGAACCCATCACCACGGCGATTTGGGGAATGCCCAACGCGCTCATGCGCGCTTGATTGTAAAAAATTCTGCCGAAATGGTCGGCGTCGGGAAAGACCTGGTCTTGCAAGGGGAGGAATGCTCCCCCGGAATCCACCAGATAAATGCACGGCAAAAAATTTTCTTGGGCGATTTCTTGCGCGCGCAAATGTTTTTTCACCGTGAGCGGATAATACGAACCGCCTTTGACCGTCGCGTCGTTCGCCACAATCATGACTTGTTGTCCGCTCACGCGCCCGATGCCGGTGACGATTCCCGCGCCCGGCGTTTCGTCATCGTACACGTCGAACGCGGCGAGCGGCGACAATTCCAAAAACGGCGAACCCTCGTCGAGCAAGCGGTCAATGCGGTCGCGCACAAAAAGTTTGCCTTGGGCTTCATGTCGCGCGCGGTATTTTTCACCCCCCCCTTGACGCGCGGTGCGGATGCGCTCGCGTAATTCTTGCGCGAGCCCGCGATGAAATGCCGTGTTGGCTTGAAATTCTGCTGAATGGGTTTGCAGATGCGAATGCAAAATCGTCATGACGGGAAAATTGTAGCACAAGAAAACAAAACCTCCGCGCCCGATGCGGAGGTTGTCGTGCTATTCAAAAATGTCTCGAACGCGTATGCGAAAGCCCTTGAGCAGTTTGGATTTGGCGTTTTGATTTTTGGTAAAGCGCCCGAGCAATTGGTAGGTTCCGTGTTCCAGCGTCAAAACTTCGACTGTCTCGGTTTCGGGGTCCACAATCCAATATTCTTGGATGCCAAATTGTTCGTACAGCGCGCGTTTTTCGATGGTGTCGCGCCGCCAACTGCCGGTGGAAATAATTTCGACGACGAGGTCGGGAACGCCGCGAATGGCATTTTCGATAATTTGCTTTTTCGCATGCGTAACAAACACAATGTCAGGCTGCACGACGCGGTGTTGTGACAGTACAACATCAATCGGCGCAATATATGTCATACCCAAATTGCGGATTCTTGCAAAATCATCCAAAGCGCGTCCTAATCGCAAGACAGCCGTTTGATGTTTCGGTGCGGGCGCAGGGGTCAGCATGAGTTCACCATCCCAAAGTTCGGTAGGTTGATTGGTCTCTTCGAGTTCGGCGACCATTTCGTCGTAGGTCCAAAGACGCTTGCGCTTGGGCAATGCCAGCTTGCGCATTTTTGTGGCGAGCATTTTTCGTTCCTCTTTTGCTAAAACCATCGCGTGCAGCCGCGTGGATTCTACACCGTTTTGCGTACTTGCGCATGGGGCAAAATCGGCTCTGGCGTTCGCACGCGGCGCGTCAGCGCACGCGCGTCCAGCAGCAGAATGACAAGGGTGACGCTGAACACAACCGCGCTGTAAAGCGGACCCGGCACGCCGAGGTCGGCAAACGCAAAATAGGCTTCGGAAAAACCGCGTACGCGCGTCGTTGCCCAATAGTACGTGACGCCCAGCACGGGGATGAGATGAATGACGCTGTCCAAAAAATACAACGAGAATGTCAAGCACGCGGTGCGCGCCACACCGCGCGCGCGCGTCACATTCCCTATCAGCGCCGCGCCCAGCGCGAGGAGCAGTGTGCCTGTCGAACCTGCGACGATGATTAAATTTGGGATGACCGGGTTGTATGGATTCGTCCAGATGACAAAGCCGCCCAAGCCCAACTGCGGCATCCACAGCAATTTCGGATACCACTGGATGCCGAGCACGTTGAAAACTTGTACATTTCCGCCCAAGAGCAGCGCGGCAGAGGCATGTCCCAATTCATGGGCAAAAAAAATCCCCACGCCGCAAATCGTCGCGACGATGCTATGGACAATCCATTGTTTCGACTGCCGCGTCTTGGCTGCCAAGCGAGCGACCACGCGTCGAGTCATAAGCGTTCTCCTCGAAGCGGAGTGCGATGCTTTGGGTGCGGTCTCTTCTAAACTTCAGGCACAACCACCACTTTGCCGAATTGTTTGCGCTCGATGAGATGCTTTTGCGCGCTCGCCAAATCGGAAAGCGGAAACGTGCGGTCAATCACCGCTTTGAATTTGCCCTGCGCGTACAAATCCAATACTTGATAAAATTCGCGGTGTGTGCAGCCGTTCGACCCCATAAGCGTTAGCTGCTGCCAGAACACATTCCAAATATCGGTTTCGCCCCAACGTCCCGACGAGCCGCCGCATGTGACCAAACGACCGGTCGTGCGCAGCGAAGCGACGCTCTGTTTCCACGTCGTTTGCCCCACATGTTCAAAGACCACGTCCACCATGCGTCCGTCGGTGATGCGGCGCACTTCGTGTTGAAAGTTGGGAAACTGGCTGTAATTGATGACCGCGTCCGCGCCCCATCGCTGCGCCATTTGCAATTTGTCGTCGGAGCTCGACGTCGCGATGACGCGCGCGCCCAACACTTTTGCCACCTGCACCGCCGCGCTGCCGACGCCCGAACCGACCGCGAGCACCAGTACCCATTCGCCCGGCTGCACTTTGGCGCGAAAATTCAGCATGTGCCATGCGGTGCCGAACGCGGCGGGAATCGCGGACGCTTCGATAAACGAAACATGATCGGGCAAGCGGATGCACGCGCTCGCAGGCACCTTCACATATTCCGCAAAACCGCCATCCACCTGTACGCCGACGATTTTGCGATTCGCGCACAAATTGTCGTGACCCGCCAAACAAAATTCACAGGTACCGTCCGACGTGAACGCGCCGACCAACACGCGTTCGCCGATTTGCCAATCGTACACACCGGGACCCAACGCGGCGACGACGCCGGAAGGTTCGAGCCCGCCGATGTGCGGCAGCGGCGCTTTGACGCCGTGCGAACCTTCGCGCGTATAAATGTCCAAATGATTGACCCCGCAGGCATGAACGCGTACTAGAATTTCACCCGCGTTCAGTTCGGGCTCCGGCACGTCCTTGTATTGAATGACATCCAAACCACCGCGCTTGTAATAAATCGCTGCTTTCATGTTGTTGGGTATTTGTTGTTGGGTATTTGTGGGGGCGAAGCATTGGCAAGCGCGCTCGCGAAACATGCACAACTGTTCGCGCAAATGCTTCGATCCTACCTTTCACATATCGCAATCCACAATCCGCAGTCCACAATCCGCAATCCACAACTCACTCCGCGCGCCGCGCCAACCACTCGTCACGAATCAACGCATACACGCGCGTATCGCGCAATTCGCCGTACATACCGCGCGCATCGCGACGATGAATGCCTTCGAGCGTAAACTGCAAACGTTCCGCCACGCGCCAACTCCGTTCATTGCGATTGTCCATGCGAATTTCCACGCGCTCGGCAAACAGTTTCTCGAACGCGAAATGGGTAATACCCCAAACGGCTTCGGTGATATAGCCTTTGCCTTGACAGCTCGAACGCACCCAGTAGCCGATTTCAAAACGCGGCACGTTCCAATCAATGCGATGCAGCCCGCTCCCGCCAATGAACGCGCCGGTCTGTTTGTTCAAAAGAAACAGCGGCAAATCTTCGCGTTTCAAAAAATCTGCGTGCATACGGCGCGCGACACCTTCTTCCGCTTCCGGCGTAATCGTCTGATGCGCCCACGGCATCCACGGTTTCAAATCTTCCAAAGACTCGATGACCGCTTCGTACAACATCGCGCCGTCGCCCGGACGCGGCGAACGAATCAACAAACGTTCCGTTTCAAAATGGTCGGGAAAATCGCGCAAGATGGGATTCATAGGAAATTCGGAAATCGGGAATCGGAAATCGGAAAAATGCAGAATGCTCAATGCTCAATGCCAAAAACCAAAAACTCAAAACTTGTTACGCAGTGCTCAGTGCTCATCCCTCATCCCTCACTGGCAGGGTGAACTTGATTTGCGTGCCGCTGCGCGTATTGCTCGAGACAGCAATGTCGCCGCCGTGCGCTTGAATCAATAACTTGGCGATGGCTAAGCCGAGACCGCTGTCTTGTGTCGGGTCGGACGCGGTATCGCGTTGATAGAATTGGTCAAAATATCCGGCGAGCAAATCCGGCGCAATGACCGCCGCGCGATAGGCGACTTCGACCTGCGCGAACGTGGGCGCTTTGGGATTCGGCGGCGCGAGGCGCGTGACTTCGACGCGAATGTCGCTTTTCAAATTCGCGCGCAGCGCGTCGTCGAGCAAATTGCCCAAGGCTTGCTGCAAACGCGCCGGGTCGGCATGGACGATGGAAGGTTCTTCCGGCAAGACCGCATGCAAACTGACGTTGCGTTTGGACGCGTCGCGGTGATACAACGCGACGGTCTCGCGCACCAACGCGTTGAGGTCGGTTGGTTCGCGCTGCAAAATCAAACCGCCGCTTTCGGCAAGCGCCAGCATCCGCATCTCTTCGACGAGATTGGACAGGCGAATCGTTTCGCCCAGGATCAAATTCAAATGCGCGTCGTCGCGCGCAAAGTTGCCGTCGAGCAAGCCCTCGATATTTTCGCGCAGCATCGTCAGCGGCGTACGCAATTCATTCGCGATGTTACCAATCAACGTTCGCCGCGCGCGATCATTCGCGCTCAATTCCTCTGCCATGCGATTGAACGACCGCGCCAGCGACCGCAATTCGCGCGGACCTTGCTCGCGCACGCGCGCAGAATAATCGCCTTGCGCGATGTGTTCCGCGCTCGTCATCATTTCGCCAATCGGCAGCGTCACGCGACGGAGCGCACCGAGAATGAAAAAAATTCCCGCCGCGCCCAATCCGAGCGCAATCAGTCCCACCGCGCGAATCAAAAACAATTCTTGCGCGCCGAGATTCAAGACGCCGGTCGTGCTCGCCAAAATCCAAAACGTCAGCGTGCAGCTGCCGACGCCGAGCACAAACAACGTGCCCCAATACAAACCGACGCGTACAAGTAACCCGCGCGTCACGGGCGCGGGACGCGCGGGATTTGGGGCGGAACGGGTCGAACGCCAAGAACTCAAGTTATCCTTCCGTCACGCGGGCACGTTCTTTTGCCGGCACCAGCCGCGTATCCACGAGGTCGCTTGCCGCTTCCATTACGACCGTGAGCTCACTGCCGTCTTCCAACTCGAGCACGAGCTGCATAAATTGGTCCACATTTTCTTTGGTCAGCACTTGGTCGTCGGGCATATCGTTCGGGACACGCAGTTCGAGCGTGCCGCCTTTGACTTGAATCAGGACTTGGTCGGGACCGCGCTCCCCGGCGGCAAGTCCTTCCTGCGCCAAATCGGGTTCGCCGTGAAACGCCTGGCGTAACGAAACGCGTTCCATAATTCCTCACTCGGCGCTGCGGCGTCCCTCTCCATAACCGCGAGAGGGATGCCGCAGCGCTACTCTGTCGCATACACCACCTGCCCACCGCTGAGGGTGTGTGTCACCGTTACGTGCAAAATTTCGCGCGCGGGAATTTCAAAAATGTTTTCGTTCCAGACCACCACGTCCGCGCGTTTGCCCACTGTCAGAGACCCCGCGCGCATGTCATCGCCGACCGACTGCGCGGCGCCCAACGTATACGCGCGCACGGCGTCCAAAACCGAAATCCGCTGTTCGGGATACCATCCTTGCGCCGGTTCGCCCGCCGCGTTTTGCCGCGTTACCGCCGCGTGAATGCCGAGCAGCGGATCCAATTTTTCGACGGGGCAATCGGAACCGAACGCCAGCGTCGCGCCCGCGTCTAGCAATGCTTTGAACGCGTACGTCCACGCCGCGCGTTCGCGTCCCAAAAGCGCGTCCGCGACAAACATATCGCTCGGTTGATGCAGCGGCTGCATCGAAGCGAAAACATTCAGCGCGCGAAAACGCGCCACGTCCGACGGATGCAAATGTTGCGCATGCTCAATCCGCAAACGCGCGTCGGCGAAACCTTCCGCGCGCAACTGCGCGTACACGTCGAGCACGCGCGTAATCGCGCGGTCGCCGATGGCGTGTGTCCACACGTCAATTTTCGCTTCTGCCGCGCGGCGCGCAAAATCCAACATGCTTTCCGAATCGGTCACGCCGACACCGCAATTCCCGGGCGTGTCCAAAAACGGCTCGCGCATTTCTGCCGTGTGCGAACCCAACGAACCGTCCGCAAAAATTTTGATGGCTTGAAAACGAAACCATTCGTCCCCGAGACCGCGCTGCAAGCCCAACGCGCGCGCGTGCGACAGTTTTGCGGCGGGGATGGAATGCGCGACGCGCAATGTGAGTTTGCCCGCCGCGCGCAGGTCTTGGAACGCGCGCATCGCATTGGTGCCTTCGATGTTGTGAATGGTGGTAATGCCCCGCGAATGCGCGTGCATGATCGCGCGCTGCAGCGTGTCTTGACGAATCGCGTTGCCGAATGCGCCAATCCCCCCCCCCAACAAATCTATCGCGTTCTCGCGTAAAATGCCGGTCGGTTCGCCGCGCGCGTCGCGGTCAATCACGCCGCCGTCGGGCGCGCGCGTGTCGCGTGTGATGCGGGCGTTTTGCAGCGCGAGCGAATTCACCCATACGCTGTGCCCATCTTGGCGCGTGAGGATGACGGGGTGATGGGGCGCGACCGCGTCGAGCGCGTGTTTGTCAGGAAACGTGGGATTTTCCCATTCCGCGTTGTTCCAGCCGCCGCCCCAGATCAACTGCCCCGGCGGCGTTTGTGCCGCACGCGCGCGGACGCGTTCCACTGCCTCTTGCTGCGAACGGCAGTCGCGGAGGTCCACATTTTCCAAACTCTGCGCGAATCCGGTAAAGTGAATGTGCGCGTCGGTAAACGCCGGCAGCGCGAGTTTGCCGCGCAAATCAATCAGCGTGCTGTCGCGCTGCCGAAAAGTGCGCGCGGTCGCATCGTCGCCGACGTAAACGATTTCATCGCCGCGCAAAACGACCGCGCGCGCGCGCGGCATTTGTTCGTCCAGCGTGACGATGTTTCCATTGACCAGAATCACGTGCCGTGCCATCAAGCGCGATTCTAGCATAATCAAATGGGAATGACAACGAGCGTGGGGGGTGAGCGTTGAAACGGTATAACGTCGGACGTTACTCGGCAAGCCATTCCATCCAACGTCCGAGATGGTCGCAGATGGCAAGTGGTTGTTCGATCGGCGCGCCGTTCTCATAGTGCGTCAAGATCATCGGCGCGGGCCAATCACTGGGTTCGAGGGCAAGGTCAAACAAACGTCGTCGCGTGCTCCAGTCCGCGAGCATGTCGAAATAACGCGCGCGATGCGGGTCGGTGAATTGATTGAGCACAAAGCTGTGAAAGAGCAGCACCGGCATGTTGGGCGCAATCGCGGCGAGCGCGCGCGGCGCGACGTGGAGCGCGTCGCCCGCGACGAGAAGGGGGGGGTGTTGGCGCGCGAGGGCAATGGCTTTTTCGAGACGGCGCGCGCGTTCGACTTGTTCGGGATAAATCAGCGCGCGCAGCCACAACATCGCATCCTCGTCGAGCACATCTTTCGGGTCCAAATCAATGCCAAACCGCATCGCCACTGGCGGGAACGTATCAAGGCGCGGCGGACGCAGATTGCCGCGCAGTTCGCACGTCAGCACGATTTGCGATGTCGCGCTGCCGTACAAGGTTCCGTCGCCATAATCGTAGGCGTAGCGGTCCCAAAACAAATTCAAGCCCGCGCTCGCCCCCACTTCGATGGCGACAAAGGGTTCGCCGCCGAGCTGCTGTGACAAAATTTGAAACGCGGGCAAAAAATAGCTGCATCGTCCGATTTCATTCACTTGCACACTGCGCGTTTTCAAAAGCTGCGCCATCTCGGTCGCATGCGCCAAGCAAAATTTGCGAAATACAGGATACGGGTCGTCGCGCGTATTGAGTTCGCTTGCCAAATCGGGGAAAAAATCGCGCAGCGGATGGGTTTCGTTTTCCGGGCGCATGAGCAAATAATGAACGGCAGAAAAAAAGAGATTGGGCGCGGGCTGGTTGGGCGGAATATTGGATGCCAGCACCAACAATTTACCGTCGCCGATGAGTTCGCGCGAGAGGCGAAAATAGAGCGATGTTTCGTCGCCATACACATTGCGCGCATTCCATTCGATGCGGGGAATGAGCTTGTGCTTTTCGGGCGCGTGGAGCGGGTTGGTCATACGCGCGCCAGTGTAGCACGAGCCAAAGGGCGATTCAATGAAAATTGCGCCTGGACGCGAATTGTTAATCGAATTGAAATGTTGGCGCGGCGCGCGCCGGGGTTCAAGCGGCGCGGTTTAAAGGCGGCTGAAGCCTACGCGCGGGATGCGGGAACTCTTACTCCCCCCAAAACGTCATTGACACGATGCCTTCTTCGCGTTACGCTCGCAATATGTCTCGCTCAATGCGCCGTTTCCCTTTCGCGGTTTTCGTCCTCTTTGCCCTTTGCGCGTTCCAATTTTTCTTGCCCCGCGCAAACGCACAATCCCCTCTGCGCCGCTTGACGACCATGGGCGATGTATTGGAATTTGTCTGGGCGCCGCGCAGCGATGCGTTGTATGTGACGCGCGCAGGAACAATCGTTTCGCTCGGCGCGACGCGGCAGCAAATCACGGGCGATTTGTATCGCGTGGATGTGGCGGATGGCGCGGCAGAATGGCTGGCGCGCCGCGCGAATATGCCGCACGTAAACGCCGCCGACGAAATCGCATTCACGCGCTTGAATCAAGACGGCTCGGCGCGCGCCGTCCTCTATGCTGCGCGCACAAAAGAGGAACGCGACGCAGGCGCGGTCACCTTTGGCGCGATGCCGCAGTGGAATCGGCAAGGGGACACACTGTTTGTTTTGCAGGATGGAAAAATGCTGCGCGTCACGCGCGCCGAACGCGGGACCATCTTGAACGCGCAGACGTTTCCGCTCAATGCGCGTATTTCCGTGTTGGGCGACCGCGTCGCGTTTCTCGACGCGCACGGTTTATGGGTTACACAAGGCAATGTGACTCGCGCGATTGCGCGCAGCGAAAATGGCGCGACGATTTTGCCGCAGTTTGTTTGGTCGAACGCGGGCGACAAGTTGGCGTACCTTGTGATGCGGGGCGCGTTGAATCCCGAACTCTGGATTGCGGACACGACGCGCGGCGCGACGCAAAAAATCGCACAGGGCGGGATGGAATATTTTGCGAATCTCGCGTGGTCGCCCGACGACGCGTTTGTGCTTTTCACGCGCACGCCGACCGGCAGTTCCACCGCCAACGCGTCCGAAATTTGGCGCGCCCGCGCGGACGGTTCCGACACGCGCGCATTGACACATAATCCTTCCGAAGAAACGCTGCCGCAGTACGCGCCCGATGGGAAAGCCATCGCGTTTTTGCGCGGGGGCGATGTGTGGGTACTGGATTTGAACGCGGACGGTTTGCCCATTGCTTCAAATGATGTCGCGCAAAACATCGCGGTGGATGACCAAACGCCGCGTGTGCCCAACGCGCAGCGCACGCCGCCCACGACCATTCGCGTCCAACACGACGCGGCGAACGCGTGCCGCAGTGTGCCGATTGGACAAATTGATACGCTCGATTTTGAAACGTACGTCAAACGCGTGGTCCCTGCCGAAGTGTATCCGTCGTGGGACGCCGACGCGTTGAAAACGCAAGCGGTCGCCGCGCGCAGCTATGCGTGGTTTTGGATTTTGCAGCACAGCGCGTCGAGTTACGATGTCACGGATTCGACCGCGTATCAATACATGTGCGATGCGCGTTACGCGTCCACCGACAGTGCGACCGACGCGACGCGCGGGCAGTATCTCGATTACGCGGGCTATATGGTGTTTGCGGCGTACGGCGCGGAAAACGGCGACCCGACGTTGACGAATACTTGGGGCAATCCGTATCTCGTCGGTGTGGATGACCCGGTGGGTTTTGGCAAAACGCGCGCGGGCAACGGCATCGGGTATTCGCAGTGGGGCGCGCAGCGTTGGGCGTCGCAATACCATTGGAACTATCAACAAATTCTTTTGCATTATTACACCAACGTCACTTTGCAAATGCCCGCCGGCACAAATCCCGATGGCACGCCGCCAATCGGCGCGCTGGTTTTGCCGTGGTCGAATTGGGGCATTACATCGAATCGCGTGTTCCTGCGCGTGAATGCGAGCGATGACGCGTCGGGCGTCGCGTCCATTGCCTTGAACGCGCAGTATTTTGACGGAACGACGACGCGCAATGAAACGATTGCGACATTGACCGGCAGCCAACGCGAATTGGTGTGGGATGTGTCTGCGCTGCCGAATCAGACCAACGTTGTTCTCACGCCGACGATTCAAGACGCAAACGGAAATTCGTTCACCGCGAGCAGCATCACTTTCAATCTCGACCGCAAAAAGCCGCAAGGCACGGTAACCGCGCCCGCGTCCACACCAACGCAAACGGTCTCGCTCACGTTGAACGCGTCGGACAATGGCGGCAGCGGTCTTGCAGGAATGCTGTTTAGCAACAATTGGAATTTCGAGGGCGAGAACCAATTTGCGCAAAATAACAGCGGCAGTGTCGTGAGCGACGCGGACGCGTTGAACGGTTACGCGCTGCGCGGTCTCGTCGGCACAAATCCGGCGGGCGCGTGGTACGGTCCATACACGAATGTTTTGCCGACGCAAAAAAATTATCGCGCGTATTTTCGGCTCAAGACCGATAACGTCACGACGACAAACGAAATTGCTTTTCTGGACGCGGTGGTGGATGGCGGCAATACGGCGCTCGGTGTCAAGTCACTGCGCGGCACCGATTTCAAAACCGCGAACGAATATCAAGAATTTTACGTGGATTTTGTGTATAACGGTTATACGACGAATCCGCTGGAATTGCGCGTCGCGTATCGCGCGGTCGCGTCGCTGTGGCTCGACCGCATTCTGGTGGTGAGTTATCCCGTGCCGTACGCGACTTTCGCGAATTGGACGTTGAGCGACGGGCTGGGCAGCAAACGCGTCATCGCGAAATTTTCGGACAGCGCGGGCAACATTTCTTCCGACGCGCTTGCCGATATTCTGTACGGCGTTCCGCCCACGCCCACGCCCGCATTGACCCCACGCATTTGGCTGCCGTTTCTCATCGAACAGCATTGAACTCGATCGAAAATCCAAAATCAACAATCAAAATTCAAAATTCGAAATTCGAAATCGCAATCCGCAATTTGCCATTTGCACTATGCAATCCACTTTCCGCCTTCTGCCTTCTGCCTTCTTTTTGCCCCCCCCATCGTCCATGCTATAATCGCGGCGATGCGCGTTTGGAACAGTCTCGTCGTTACGGGAATGGTCCTCTTGTTGGCAGCGTGCGGTACACCCACTCCTCCGCCTTTACCTCCGGTTGCTCTGACGCCCAATGTGGCTGTTACGCCGATTGTTTCATCCGAGACCGCCATTCCGACCCGCACCGCAGCGCCGCCGGAAACGCCGGAAGCGACACAGCCGTTGACCTTGACGCTGTGGGTTCCCGAAGAATTTGCGCCGGGCGCGGAACGCGGCGGTGATGTGTTGGAAGCGCGCGCGGCGGCGTTTGAAGCAACCCATCCGGGCGTGGACCTCAACTATGTGTTGAAAGCGCCGTACGGCAAAGGCGGCATGTTGGACTGGATTATGCAGCTGTACGAGTTGATGCCCGACCGTTTGCCCGACGCCGCGATTGTAGATTCGCGTGAACTCGACAAATTGGAAAAATTGGGACTGCCGCAGCCGTTGAATCGCGCGCTTCCGTCGGGCGCGTTTTGGGATTTGTTTCCGCCCGCGCAAACGATGGCGCGACAGGGCGGGATGTGGGCAAATCAACCACTTGTCTTGGACGCGGAACATTTGGTGTACGATACGCGCCGCGTGTCCACGCCGCCTATTTCGTGGCAAGAGGTCTTGAGCACGACAACGCCTTTTGCCTTTGCCGCCGACAGCACCGATACGTTTCTCTTGCATTATTTGCACGATGGCGGTTCGCTTTCGCCGACCGAGCATCCGGCGTTGGATTCGAGCATCATGCAAAATGTGTTGGAATATTATCAACGCGCGCGGGCGAACGGAAATTTGAACGAAGCGGCAGCGAGCATGAAATCGGCGCGCGAAATTTTGCCGCTGTTTGCTTCGGGACAAGCGCCGATGGCGCAAGTGCGCGCGCGTGATTTTTTGAGCGAACGCGCGCGTTTGCCCGGCGCAGCTGCTGCGCCCATCCCCACGCGCGATGGGCAGGTGACGACGCTGGCGTCCGGTTGGACGTACGTGATTTTGACGCCGAATCCGGTGCGCGGACGCGCGGCGGCAGAATATCTCGCATGGATTGATGACCCTACTTTTTTGGGGGAATGGACGCAAGCCGCGCGTTTGGTGCCCGCGAGCACCAGCGCCTTTGCGCAATCCATCACGCCGCCCGCGTACGCGGACACGCTGCGTACGCTCTTGAACCACGCGCTGGTGGCGCCGAGTTTTACCGCGCAAGCGCCATACGCGGACGCGTGGCACTCGGCGGTGCAGGCGGTATTGAGCGGACAGCTCGCGCCGGACGATGCCGCGTATCGCGCGCTGCAAAGCATTACACAATAGTTCCGTTGATATTCAACGGTTGCGCGCTTGGCTTGTCATTTCGAGATACCCAGCCCACGCGGGCTGCGGGATTTGCAGAACTTGTCACATCGATCGGAGCGAGATGTCTCAGCCCCTTCGACATGACAAGTTCTGCGCAGCAAAGCGAGAAATCTCGTTTCGGGTTTCGGGTTACGCACAAAACGCACAGAACGATTCCATATGCTTGAAACCTCCTTTCGCGTGGATGCGCAGCGCCGCCTTGCCGAAGTAGGCAGCGCCGACATCGTCGTCGGCATTCCGACGTACAAGAACGCGCGCACGATTGCGTCGGTCATGCGCACGGTTGCCGAAGGTCTGGCGCGCGATTTGCGCGACTTGAAATCGGTGATTACGATTGTGGACGGCGGCTCGCCCGACGATACGGTCGCCGTTGCCAGTCAATTGGTTTTGCCGCCGCCGGTCAAACGCCTGGTGATGCCGTATCAGGGCTTGCAGGGCAAGGGCAGTGCGGTGCGCGCGTTGTTTGAAATGGCGCGCGTGATGCGCGCCCGCGCGATTGTGATTCTCGAAGCCGATTTGCAGTCCATTACCGCCGATTGGGTCTCGCAGCTGGCGCGTCCGATTCTCGACAACGCATTTCAACTCGCGCTGCCGTACTATGTGCGTCCGCTCCCCGACGGCGCGATGACGGACTTATTGGCGTATCCGCTGACGCGATTGTTGTACGGCGCAGATGTGCGTCAACCGATGGGCGGCGAATACGCGTTGTCGGCGGAACTCGCGTACAAGTTGAGTATGCGCGATGTGTGGGAAACGGATGTGGCGCGGCACGGCGTGGACATTTGGCTGACGACGGTTTGCATCAACGACAATGTACGCATGTGTCAGGTGCGCCTTGGCGTCAAGATTGACGACAGCCGCGAATTGTTGTTGTCGTTCGACCCGACGTTTGTGCAAGCGATTGGCACGTTGTTCCGTATGATGGATATTTACAAACGGCGTTGGATGGAAAACGCGCCCCCGCGCAGTACGCCTTTTTACGGCAATGGCTTGGTCGCCGAGCCGCCGCGCACGTGGATGCCGGGCGTAACCGCCGCCGCGCTGGGCGATGCATTCATCGCAGGTATTCGGCGTTATCAACGTCTGTGGCGCACCGCCTTGACGCCGTCGACGCGTTTGACTATCAAAGAATTGAGTGAAGCGCCGGAGGGTGCGACGCACTTTGGCGCGAAATTGTGGGCGCGTACGGTGTACGATTTTGCCACGGTGTACAATCAAGGCGAAGGCGACCCGGATAAAATTGTCGCGGCGCTTTTGCCGCTGTACTATGCGCGCTGCGCGACCATCATGCGTGAGACGAATATGCAGACCGATGCGGTGGAAAAAGCGGTGCAGGAACAAGCGCAAGCCTTTGCCGACGAAAAGCCCTATCTGGTGAATTTGTGGAACGCGTACGTGCCGTGGCTGTGGGAAGGAGTGAGGTGATGGCAGAAAGCAGGAGACGGGAGGCAGGGGGCAGGAGGCGGGAAGCAGGGGGCGCAGGAGACGGGAAGCAGTGAAGCGATACGCGATCGGCGATACGCATTGACGACATGAACAAACCGTATGTGATGGCGTTGGGAATTTTTTTAATTCTCGGCGTGTTGATTTTTGTGGTGTTGGCATTTGCGCTCACACCGAATGCGCTGCGTACGGCTCCCGCGCTTTCCGGCGACCTCGACGCGCAAACGCTCCAGGTGGCGAAAGGGCTGTATTGCCCCGTTTGTCCCGGCACGCCGTTGGACGTGTGCGAAACGCAAGCGTGCCAACAGTGGCGCGAACTTATCAAACAAAAGTTAAGCGAAGGACAATCGCCCGCGCAGATTGAGGCGTACTTTGTGGCGCAGTACGGCGAACGCGTTTTGGGCGCGCCGCGCGCGCAAGGGCTCAATCTCATCGTGTATGCGCTGCCCGCGTTCGCCGTTTCCGGCGGCGCGGCGCTGTTGTTTTTATTTGCCGCGCGCCGCGTGAAAACGACACCCGCGCCGACTGCTGCAACGCGCGCGGTGTCCGACGAATATCGCTCCCGCATTGAACAAGAATTGAAACAAGATGAGTGAAGTGGTAGTGCCCGCGTCGTCAAAACGGCGCTGGGGTCCGTTAATTATTTTTGGCGCCGTCGCGTTGATTGTGATGGCGCTGCTGGTCGTGTTGGCAATCGCCGTACGCGAACGCGGCGCGGGTCCGTTGGCATCGGGCACCGCGCCTGATTTCACCTTGACGACGTTTGAGGGGCAGACGTATAAATTGTCCGAACTGCGAGGCAGACCGGTTGTTGTGAATTTTTGGGCGTCGTGGTGCATTCCGTGCCGCGACGAAGCGCCGGGCTTGCAGCGCGCGTGGGAAACGTACAAAGAGCGCGGGGTGTTGATTCTCGGCGTGGATTATGTGGATACGGATGTGGATGCGAAAAAATTCATTGCCGAATTTCAACAAACGTATCCAAACGGACCTGACCTCGGCACAAAAATTTCGCAGGCGTACAAAATTTCTGGCGTGCCCGAAACGTATTTTATCGGCAAGGACGGAAAACTTTTGCCGGGGATTGACGACAATGGTCGCGTCAAGGGGAATTGGATTGGTCCACTGCCCGAAGATGTTTTGAACGCGCGCATCGAAGAAATGTTGGCGCAATAGCTTACCCGCGCCGCCAAATCACCCACACCCAAAATGCAATCATACCGAACAAGGTAATGCCGCTCATCAGCGCCCCGACCCGAAACGAAAGCGGTTCATACACGACGCGCACTTGATGCTGTCCCTGCGAAAGGGGAATGGCGCGGAACAAATCATTCGCGGGAACAATCGCGGCGTCCTGTCCATCCACCGATGCGCGCCAGCCCGATGTAAACACTTCGCTCAAAATCAAATAGCCGTCGCCCGGCGCGTTCACTTGCGCGGCGATTTCGTTTGGACCGTATCCCGTAATCGTCACGTTTGACGCGTCGTACGGCAGGTTCGTGATGTCAATGCCGCTTGCATTGCGCGGCGGATTGGTGACGAACCACGCGCGCGGCGCGGCGGTTTTGTTTTCCCACACCGTGATGCCGCCGCTGCCGTCAAAGGCGCGCACAAAATTCGCGGGCATCGGCGCGCCGCGTCGCGTCAACACATATTTCACGTTCAGCAGCTGGTACGCCGCGCTGTCACGCCCGCCGAGATTTTCCCAATACGCGTTGAACGTCTCCAGCACCAGCGGATTGTCGCCGTACACGTCTTGCAAACCGTACAACAAACCCGTGTCGGGTCGCCATACTCCTTCCACATCTGTGCGCGAATCAATGCGCGCAAGCCCCGTGTGCGTTTTCATAAAGTCCACAATTTCCGCGCGCTGATAACCAAGCGTCGGGTCGCTCGTGCCGATGTCCACATACGCGCCGAGCGAAAACAAATCGAACGCAATCAACGCGAGCGCGAGCCAACTCCACACGCGCGGCGCTATCCAGTTCCGTGTCCACACAAACAACAGCGCGATGGAAAACGCGAGCAGCAAAATAAAAAACGCCAGCGCATTCGCCGCGTTCGCAATGCGTTGAAACAGCGCGGGGTCTTGTCCCTGACCGAGAATCAAAATCGCCAACGCCAACGCGCCGCTCACCAGCGCCGTCAGCAAGGCTGCCCACGCGCCGTATTTCACCGCGACGCGAAGTTTTTGACGCACCGCGTCATCGTGTCCCGACACGAGCGCGTCGAGACCGACTGCCGCGAGGGCTGCCAAACCGAAATCAAAGAGAAAAACAAAACGCGCCGGCGCGCGCAATTGCCCAAAGCCCGGCACAAATTGAAACAGCCAGCCGTGCAAAATAGCATAGCCGCCGAGCGCCAGCAGCAGTCCGCTGAGCGCGAGCAGCGCAAAAAAAATCGTCTGTTTACTGCGTCGCAGATAGAGCGCCAATGCCGCGAGGATGAGCGGGAACACGCCGAGATAGCCCACTTCGACGCGCGACCACGGACCCCACGCGTTGGCGGGACCGCGCCCAAAAAAGCCCGGCACCAAGATTCCGACCAATTCGAGCGGCGGCAGCGAATACTGCGCCGCGTCCGCGTAAGTGTACGCGCCGCGTACGGATTGGAAGGTCAATTCGAGCGCGGGCAAAAACGTCACGGCGTTCAAACCCACTGCGACCGCCAGCGTGAACGCAAACAGCAGCGCGGCGCGTTTCCAGTGCGCGCGTTGTGTCACCATGACGAAACCCGTGTACAACGCGAGCGCGAGCACGCTAAACAGATACGGCTGAATGTGCCCGGCGAAAAACGCGAGCGCGAGAAAGATTCCACTCCCGAGCGCGAACGCGAACGCGGATTTATATTTCGGCAAATCGCGTTGTGCGGCAAAAGCGTTTGGGGGCAGCGCGCGCAGGAAACACAAAAATACGAGCGGCAGCCACGCGGCGCTGGCGATGAGATTCAAATTGCCGAAATGCGTGATGAACAAATCGGAAAATTCAAACGCCAACGCGCCCGCGAGCCCTGCGAACCGATTCAACGCGCGTCCGTCGGCGCGCAGCGGCGCATAACGCAAAAAGGCGTACATGCCCGCGCCCGCGAGATAGAAATGCAAAACGGAAAGATATTCGAGGTCGCGATACGTCAGCGGATTGGATAGAAAATAGGTGATGAGATTCGGGGGATAGAACAGCGCGGTTTGAATATCGCCGACAAAGGGGGTGCCGCCAAAAATGTACGGATTCCACAACGGCAAGACGCCGCGCGTAATCCACGATTGCGCGAACGAATATGTCGGATACAGAAAACCCGCGAGGTCTCCGCCGCCCGCGGGCATCCACGCGTTTTGTGAAAAAAGCAGCTGCCAAAAAAATCCAGCGGTGAGAATGCCCAGCGCGCCAAATGCGGCGAGGTCAAGCTGCGCGTTGCGCCGCGTCTCGCTTTCCAGACGCGGCGCAAGGGTCACACTCAAAAACGCGGCACTCCACACGAGCGCCGCAGCGGCGAGAATCATGTTCGGATGTTTTAGCAGACCGTTGGAGCTCAGCGCCCCAATTTAAACAAACGCGTTTTCCCGTCCGACGCCGTCCAAGTCAACTGCAATTCCGGCGAATCGGAATAGACATAGAAAATCAAATCGCCCTTGACCGATTTTCCCGGACCGAGTTCTCCCGCCTTTAAATCTTCACCGGTGGTGATGCCGCCGATATTCACGGCATATTTATCGCCGTCGGCGGAAACGAGTCCAAAATCCTCCGGCGCGTATTTGATGGGCGCGCCTGTCGTGCGTGTATTTTCAATACGCACCGTGACGAGCACCAATTCCTGTCCGTCGGGAATCGTTACATCTTCGGCGGGCAGCGGGCGTTGATATGCCGTCACCGTAACGCTCAACCCATTGTCGCTTTTGACGCCTTTGCCGTACGGCACCAAAGTTGGTGTTCCGCGCGCGGCCGCGCGGGGTGTGGACGTTGCGCTTTCCAACGGCGAACCGAGTCCGAGGTCCACCGAGAGAAACGGATTGTTGCCTCTGACGGTTGCCAAGACCGTGACGCCAAGGCACATGCACACGCACAAAAATGCAATCGCGCCGACGGCAAACAACGCTGTCCGATTTGCGCTGCGCCTTTGCTCCAATCGAACCTCACGTCCCAATTCGGCTTCGCGGGGGACGCGATAACCTCCCAAATTGTCCATTCCTCCTCCATTTGCAAGTCAACAGCGGACGCATCAAGGCAATTGAAATGTGTCCAGCGTAACCGTATCTTCGGGCAAGCGCTGCGTGTTTTCGGCGAGCGGCACGCGCGCCCCTGTCTCTAACAGGTACATGCCCGCTTGAATTTTATACTCGCCGCGCAGCGCTTCCGGTGGGAATTTGAATTCGTACTCTTCTATAATCATCTCGCCGGGCTGCCACTGTCGTGTCGGATGCGTGCCATCCCCCGGCTGCTTGTCGCTTTGCGCCCAGAGCGGCGAATGGGTCGCAGGATTGAGTGGTCCGACGAGATGCACAAATACGGTGTAATCCTTTGCGGCGGCTTGCTCGGCGGACCAATACAAGCGCACGCGAATTGTGTCGCCGCGCTGCGGCGTCGGCGGTGTCCGGTCAAAACCGACGAGAGACGCAAAATCACCCGCGCGAATCGCGAGCGGGTGTTGTGGTGTGATGGCACGGCGCGTGTGGGGCGCAAAGGTCAATAGCGTGGCGTACGGCTGACCGGCGGCGTCAAAAATTTGTTCGTCGGATGCCGTACCCGCAAAAGCATTTTGCAGCTGCGCGAGCGATTGTTGGTCTTCGTGCGTGATAATACCACAAGTCACCGCGCGGCTTGAATCGGGCAGCACCAGCGCGCGGCGTCCGTCAAAAGACGAAACGGGTCGTCCGTCCAACGCCCACCGCACCGTATAGTGCTCCGCGTAATTGGGCGACATGCACAGTTGTTCGTCACGCGGACGCGCCGCCAATTTTTCCGCCACTTGCAGCAAGCCCGCGTCGAACGAATAAAACAAACCGCTGCTGCTTGCCCAATCCACAAAATACGCGCGCCCATTCCAAAACGCGCTGACAAGCAAAGACGCCCCAATCAACGCGTACGCGAAATACTGCAGCGCGGCTTTTCGCATTTCGCATTTCGCATTCCGAACTCCGCATTTCGCATTCCGAACTCCGCATTTCGCATTCCCAATTCTCGCCCACACCCATTCCACGCCCAACGCGCACAAAAGAAACGTGGCGGGCTGCGCGCCAATCGCGCGGCGAAAATTGGGCGCGAACTCGGTGAGCGCCGAAGGCAAACACATCACGACCAGCCAAATCAACAACAGCGCGTAAAACGGTTTGCGAAAACGCGCGAGCGCGCCAAGCAGACCGATGACAAAAAAAACCGCCAGAATGACATCCAACGCCGCGCGTCCCGGCAAATTGTCGCGCGGGTCCGCGTCGCCAGTAAAGAAAAACATTCCGGCGGTGCGTAGTACATTCATGCCAAACGTTTCGGGTGTGAACACCGTGCCGGAACGTCCGCTGAATGCGAGCGGATTTTGCGCAAAGAACAACGCGAGCGGCGCGAGGGTCAATAACGCGACTGCGGCGATGACAACCCATTTCGCAAAATGTTGGCGCACAACGGCGCGGTGGAACGTGACCAAATACAAAAACCAAAGGAACACGGCGGGGAGCCACATGCGCGACGCGAGATACGTATAAATCATCGCGCCCAGCAAAAAGCCCGCGCCGATGACCCAACGCCAACTCCAACGCCGATACGCGAATCCCAACGCCGCTGCGCTGAGCGTCAACATGGACGGCAGCGTCGTCGTCTCGATGCCGATGCGGTCAAACATCAGTGACCACAAAACGGTGGCGGCGAGAAACGCGGCGACGAGCGCCAGCAAATCCGCGCGCGGAAAAAACGCGCGGGCGCACGCATAAACGGCGGCAACAAAAAGGACCCCATACAACGCGGAGGTGATGCGAATGCTCCACGGCGATTCGCCGATGAGCGCAAACATCACCGCTTCGGTGTACATATGCAGCGGTTCTTCGCCGAAATTGTCAACAAAAAAAATGGGGCGATTCGTGCCGCGCAAAATTTCGCGCGCCATCGTGCCGTTGAACGCTTCGTCATAGTGCAAGCCGGGCGGCAAAGTGTCCAATTGCCAGACGCGCAAAAAAAGCGTCAGCCACAAAATCACAATCAGGACTGCCCAACGCCGTGCGCGCGGGCGCGCCCAAAACGGCGCCGGAATTGCGCCGTTGGGGGTGGGCGGAGCGGTTTGATTTAGTGCGGTGGTCAAGGAAACTTAGTTGCGCGCGGCGCGCGGCTTCGGCTTGCGTTTTTTCGCGGGCGCGCGTTTGGATTTGGCTGGCGGAGCGGGTTCGACGCCGAGCAGCAAAGAAGATTTCGCAACAGATTTTTTCGGCGCGGCTTGTTTCGTCGCGCGTTTCGCTTTGTATTCAATGCCGAGAATGCCCAGCGCGCGCGGACCGGGCGATTCGAGCCACGTGACGACATTGTCGCGCAGCAACTGTTGCGCCTCGTCCAATTTTCCGGCTTCGATGCGGCGCGTCGCTTCTTCGGCAAACCACCGCGCCGTCGTCTGCGCTTGCGCGTTCGCCAAGTCGCTCGAATGCGCGGGCGCGGCTTGATAGAACCAGGGAATGATGGTGTCTTGCAAGAGCCGCCGCGCGCCTTCGCCGTCGTTTTGGCTCAATTTGTCGAGCGCCTGTTTGGTCAGCGCGAGAATATCGGCGAGCAGCATCCGCCCGGGCATGCGCGGCGTTTCCGGTTGTTCGACCACAATCGGATTTTCGAGCGGCGGCGTCGGCGTGGCGAGAATGTAATCGCGCAGCGCTTTGGCGAAATCGCCGCCGATGTCGTACGTTTTCCATTGTGGCGCGTTGATACCGTAACAATAAATCGTCGCGCCGACGACGTACGGATCTTGCATCAACGCCGCGTCATATTTACTCATCATCGCCAAATATTGCGGCACACTGATTTTGCCTTTGTAACCCTGCTGTCCCAAATAATCCGCGCCGCATTCGGTAATCAGAATCGGCTTGTGCGTGTCCGCCGGGATGCGCGCATAAATGGCGCGATAACGATTGCACATGCCGAAATCGAAATCGGTCCATTGCTCATTCGGCGCAATGTATTCGTGCAGCGCGAGATAATCGCTCGCGCGCAAACCGTCGAGCAACAAATCCCACAATTCAACATGCACGGGATTGCCGGTGCTGAATGAATACGCCGCATACTGCAAACCTGCCTCGTGCATCAAGCGCGCCATCTCGACGGTGAACGCGTTGTAGTTGCGCGCTTTTTGGCGTTCGCGGTCCGTGAGCGGCTGTTCCGTATCAATGGGAATTTCGTTATAGCCCTCCCAAATCGTCACGAGCCCGCGCATTTTTTCGATGATGCCGCGCATTTGGTCGAACGCGCTGCGCGCGTCCGCGAGGGGGTCGTAGTTGAAAACGGTATCCACCGGCGCGCGTTCATCGCGTTCGATGCGTTGTTCCGGAAAATACATGCGTCCGATAAAAACGGTTGCGGGGGAACGGCGTTTGGCTTCGCGGATTTTGGCGTCGTCGAGTCCGGCATCGCCAAACACTTTGACGATGTGCGGGCGTGTGCGTTCGATGAAATCGTACGTGAGGTCGGGATTCAGCCAGTCGCTGATATGAAGAGAAAGCTTGCTCATGTTGATGGGATGAAACCTTCAAGGTCCCCAAGACCTCGCAGGTTTTCTGATTTAGGACGGATACGGCGAACCCGACGCGAGGAGTTGTTGAAACAAATTCTCGAGCGCGTAACTGTCGGGCGCTTGCAAACGCGCGACGACACAACCGCTGTCGCGCAAACGCTGCTCGTCCTGTACGCTCACCGCGCTCGCGCCGCCGACAATTGTCACGTGTTCCGCATTCATTGCCTCGTCAATAGAGAAACCGACGACAGGCGCGAAATGCACAATGTAATCGAGCGCGAGAATCAGATTCGTCATGGTGCCGGGCTGTGTCCCGGGACCGAACAACAAATAGTGTTTCAACCCTTTTTTTGCGGGCGCGGGCGTCGCGGGCGGATAATCAAACACAATCGTCTGATTGGCGACGACATGCAGCGCGGGATTGATGACGCCGATGCCGGTGAGTTCGAGCGTGTACGTGCCGACGGGCACATTGGTGAAACTGTACAAACCGTCGGAGGCGACCAACGCGTCGAGCGTGCGCGCGGGCGATTTCAAAACGAGACGTGCGCCGGCGCTGGCGTTGCTGATGCGTCCGCGAATCATTCCCGTCGGCGGCGGAGGGGGGGGCGTAACAGGCGATGTGGGCGCGGGCGGTGGGGCGGGCGCGGGCGTCGGCGTTTCTTGTACGTGTGCGGTCACGCGGCGCCAGGTCAAAATATATTGCGCATGCCGACGCAGCGGCAAGCCCATGCCGCTCACTTCATCGCTCGGCAATCCTTCGACAAAAACGGTCAGCGGTCCGCGTTCGCCGCGGTCCGGCGCAAAACTGGAACCCGCGCCCATTGGGTGGTCGCAGTGTCCGCGTTCGTCGGTGATTTGTGTTGCAGTGTCGCCGCCGGTTGTTTTGAGCGTGACGCGTGTGCCGGGCATGGGATTGCCGTTTTCATCTTGCACAAAACAGACAATGTTGACGCCGCCGCCCGATTCGTCGGGGTTTTGATATTGCGCCGAAATCAATTTCCAATATTTTGTGCCCGCCGTCGGCGCGAGCGCGTTCACCGCCACGCGCAGTTCTTGGGCAAGACGCGGGTCAATGGCTGCGTCGGGAATCGCGGGCGCGTTTTGTCCATCGCCGACGCCGCTTGACGCGGGCGCGCCTTCTTCTGCCAACGTCACAATGACCCACTGCGCTTGTCCGGCGGGAAATGGAAAATGAATTGGCGCGCTTTCGGGATTGCCGTCGCTGCCAAGCACACGCGCAAAGAAATCGAGTCGCTGCGCGGGCGCGCCGTTCGCAACAATGAATTGGAATTTTCCACCCGCGTCGGTGCGGCGATTTGGATTGTTCGGGTCGTCGTCCACGAAATATGGCGGTTCGCCCGTCGGCGGCGGACCGGCATAGATTTTGATTTTTTTGTTGGACACTGGCACGCCGTTCGCATCTTGCAGATACAAAAACAAAATGCTCTCGTCATGCGGTTCGACATTGCGATTCTTTTCGATGAAATTCATGCGGTTATCCCCACGGGTGTTGGAATCCACTGACATCTGCATTCGCCTCAGACATTCATCCGAGAGATTGGTTCGGGTATTTCTACTATGAAAGGGTATGACAAATTTGTAATTTGTCGTATCGTCTTGCATCCGCACGCGTGTTTCTCTGCAAGTTGTTTCACCAAGCTATTATCAAATTCCATGTTGCCGACTCGCTTGCAATGTTCAAACAGTTCGACAAGCAGTTCTCGCTTTTTCCCCATGCCCTTGTCCTTGGCGATTTTGGCTCGATTATAACACGTTCGAAATTTCGGGAGTGGCGACTCGCGAAGAGGTGGTCATTTCAGTTACGCGGCGAGAAATCTCATGATGGCGTGAGCTATTGGCGACGAACTCGATCGCAACTGCGCTGCGACATGGCATCCTCCATCTTAGCCACTCCCGAGGTTTCAACTATGTTTGTTGATGCTGTCGCGCCAACAACCCCAACACTTCAAATCCCACGCGCGCGGCGAGCAGCGCGGTGATGCCCGCGTTGTCGTATGCTGGCGACACTTCGACAACGTCCGCGCCGATGAAATTCAAACCGCGCAGGCGATGCAGCAGCGCCATCATTTGCTGCGCGGTAAAACCGCCGATTTCGGGCGTGCCGGTGCCGGGCGCAAACGCGGGGTCAACCCCATCTACATCGAATGTGAGAAATACCGGCGCGCTGCCGACGCGCGCGTGAATGGCTGCCGCGATTTGTTCGACCGTCCAATCTACAATCGCGTCCATCGGCAAAATTTCAATGCCCAACGCGTGCACGTCCGCCATATCTTGCGGCGAAAACAATGGACCGCGAATGCCGACTTGGAGCGTGTGCGCCACATCCACCAGCCCCTCTTCAATCGCGCGTTTCATGAAACTGCCATGTGTGTATTTGTTGCCGAAATAGGTGTCCCATGTGTCGAGATGCGCGTCCACTTGCAGTACAGCAACGGGACCGCGTGCTTGCGCGATGCCGCGCAGTTCGCCGAGCGCGACCAAATGGTCGCCGCCAAACGAAAGCGGGAAGATGCCGGCGTTTACGATTTCGTGATACCGTTTCGCCATCAAGTCGAGCGACTCGACGGCGTTGAACGGATTCACCGAACAATCGCCGACATCCGCGCAGTTCAAAATTTTGTACGGGTCAATATCCAAGACGCGATTGTACGGACGCAGGAGCGAGCTCATTTCGCGCACCGCACGCGGACCAAAACGCGCGCCGGGGCGAAACGACGCTGCGCCGTCAAAGGGAATGCCTTGAATCGCTACGTCGAGTCCGTCCAAATTGTTTTGTTGGGGCAAACGATAAAATGTCGGGCTGCCCGCAAAGCGCGGTGTGATTTGCGCATCGAGTGGGTAATTCATGTGCGACCTCGTCTTGGCAAGATGAATTTCTGCGATGCAGTTCATCGCTATTTGCCCTACAATAGACGATTGCGCCGCGCGTGTCAATTGCGCGCTAGTGCAGCATTAACCAAGCTCTTGCGCATCAAAGAGTATGAATCGTTTAGAAATGCGCCTTGCCCAAGCACTCACCCAAAACAAGTTGGTTAATGATGCGCTAGTCAGGGCTGTGGCAGAGTAGATTGACAGGGGAATGGCATTTCGAACGGAGCAAAGGCGCAGTGAGAAACTCGTTTTTGCCCGCGCATTGAGATTTCTCGCCTCTGCTCGAAATGACAGTTGGGGCGACTTGGCAACAGCCGTGGCGCAATAGGGCATGTGGTCGCGCGTGAATGTCCGCACGTGATATAATTCGCATTCATGAATCGTATTGCTTTATTGTTTCATCCGCACAAAGAACGCGCGCGTGAATTGGCGCTCGAGTGGCGACAGGAAATCGTCAAACGCGGCGCGCCCGAGCCGATTGTGGCATCGGCGTGGGATGAAGAACAAGTGTCCCAGATTTGTCATCGCGTGGATTTGATTCTCACGCTGGGCGGCGATGGCACGCTCTTGCGCGCCGCGCGCGTGGGCGCTGCCTGCGGTGTGCCCGCGATTGGCGTCAAACTGGGGCACGTCGGTTTTTTGTCCGGTTTGCGTCCGGAAGCCTTTGAGCAGAATTTGGAGCGTTTGCTGCACGGCGAATATTGGATTGAAGAGCGGACCATGATTCAGGCGCATTGGCGCCGCGACGCGCAGTTGGTGGGCGTCTATGATGCGATCAACGACGTGGTCGTAAGTCGCGGCAAACTCGCGCGCGTGATTCGCATTGAAGCAGCCATTGACGGCGAGGTGCTGCAGCAATTCGCGTTAGACGGCGCGATCGTCGCCACCGCTACGGGTTCCACCGCGTATTCGCTCGCGGCGGGCGGACCGATTCTCGCGCCAACCGTGCATACGATGCTGCTCACGCTCATCTCGCCGTATCTTTCGCCGATTCGGTCCCTCGTGCTGCCTGAAGGCGCGCATGTGAGTCTCAAAGTGGAATCGCCGCATACACCGATTTTGACGATTGACGGACAAACCGATTACGAATTGGAAAACGGCGATGTGATTGAAACGGAAACAAGCCCGCATCGAGCGCGTTTCGCGCGGCTCGAAGCAAAAACGTATTTTTATCGCACCCTCGTGAATCGGCTGCGTGAAAGCGATGATGGCACGTAGGATGGAAGGCGGAAAGCGAAAAGCGGAATTCGGATTTCGAAAAGCCGAGCGATAAAGTTGTTTGACAATTGTTCGGCATTTGCCTTGCTTTTTTGAATCTTTGTCAAGACGTCAAATTCCATTCGATGATCACGGCTTGAAAGGAGGCATAAGGACATGACGATTGACCCGAAACTTATCGGTATCGGCGCGGCGATTTTGGCGGTCGTATTGATTGTGTTCATGCCCGTAAACAAGCGGCGCGTGAATCAAACGATTGTTGCACTTCTCATCGCGATTTTGATTTTCGTCGCCGCGTTTTCATTACTTGAATTTTCTTTGGCGCTGCCGGTGGCGGCGGGGTTAAGTCTCATCGTCATTGTCGCGCGTTTGGCGCTCGGCGGCTTGCGTAGCTTCATCTATCACAATTTGACGCGCTATACGCGGCGCGATTTTTGGCAGCGCCGCGTGGGGCAAGCCATCATCGGCAGCAATCGGCGCCGACGCCGCGACTGAATGACACTAAAAAACGGACGGTGACAAACCCGTCCGTTTTTTTATACGATTTCGTCCAAAATCACGCTTGCCAATGCTTCTTTGGACATGGGCGGCAAATCCAATTCCGACCCGTCGTTTTTCAACAAGGTTGCTTTGACATGGTCGCTGCCGAAGGTTTGCGGCACGGGATTCGCCACAATCATGTCCAAACGTTTGCGCTCTAATTTGCTGCGCGCATTCGCGAGCAAATCATTTGTCTCGGCGGCAAAACCGACGACGCGACGCGGCGCGTGCGCGGGCTGTTCCGCGCGAATCCGCGCGACCTCACCCAAAACATCGGGATTGCGTACGAGCGGCAGCGTCAATTCCGCTTGCGCTTCTTTTTTGATTTTTTGGTCGGCGCTGGACGCGGGACGAAAATCAGCGGGCGCTGCCGCCATAATCAAAATATCCGCGCCGCGCATTTCCGCCACCACCGCATTCAACAAATCTTGCGTCGAAACGACGCGCGTCATTTGCGCGCCGAACGGGTCCGGCAAATCTTCCACCGTCGTAATCAACGAAACTGTCGCGCCGCGCGTCAACGCTTCCTCCGCGAGCGCATAGCCCATTTTGCCCGACGAAAGATTGGAAATCACGCGCACCGGGTCAATCGCTTCGCGCGTGCCGCCCGCCGTGATCACAACGCGTTTCCCGACGAGCGGACCGTTACGCGCGAGAATATGCCGCGCCATCGCGAGAATTTCCTGCGGTTCCGCCATGCGCCCTTTGCCTTCGGCGCCCGATGCCAAGTGCCCCGCGCCCGGTTCGAGCACGAACATGCCGCGTCGTTTCAGCGTTTCCAAATTTTCTTGCGTCGCGGGATTTTCCCACATGCCCGTTTCCATCGCGGGCGCGACAAGAACCGGCGCGCGTGTGTCGAGCACAATCGCGCTGATCACGTCATTGGCAAAACCGTGCGCGAGTTTGGCAATGGTGTTGGCGGTCGCGGGAGCGAGGATGACCAACTGCGCGCGTTTGGCAAACGTGACGTGTTCAATTTCCGATTCGGCGGTCAGCGCCAACACGTCGCGTAATACAGGATGATGCGTCAGCGTCTCGAACGTAAGCGGTCCAACAAATTGAGCAGCGGCGTCGGTCATGGCAACGTGCACTTGCGCGCCGAGTTGATGCAAGCGGCTCGCCAGCGTCGCGCTTTTATACGCGGCGATACTGCCCGTTACGCCGAGAACGATGAGGGTGTCTTGGAAGAGATTCATTATGGCTGCACTGTTTTCGGATTTTGTGCGCGTGCTCGCGCAACGAGTTTCCGCAGTTCGCTTGTCGCAAGCTCCGGTGTGGGCACGTGAATCGCGTTCATGCCCACAGTTTGCGCGCCGTGAACATTTTCTAAACGGTCGTCGAGAAACAACGCGTGCGGCGCTGCAATGCCGGCACGCGTCAGCGCGAATTCAAAAATACGCGTATCGGGTTTGCGAACACCGACCATCGGGGAATAGAACCGCTGTTGAAAAATTTCGAGCCACGAGAATTTGTCCTCGATATAGTCCATGTGCCACGGGTTCGTGTTGGAAATGACAAAGAGCGGATAGAACGCGGCGAGTTCGCGCGCCAATTCCACATTCGGCGTGAGCGGTGAAAAGATTTCATTCCAATACGTTTTGAATTCTTCCAGCGAACCGTCAAAGCCGGTGATGGATTGCCCGCGTCGGAAAAATTCTTCCGCCGTAATTTCATTGCGTTCAAACACGTCGTGCATCGGGTCTGCCAAAAAGGTGCGCACGCGTTCGGGCGCACAGCCGCGCGCGGCAAAGCGCGCGATGGCAATGTTCCAATCAAAGGTGACAAGCACCATGCCCAAATCAAAAAAAATCGCGTGATAGTCGAATGGGTTCATCTCGTTTTATCCGGGTTCATGTGATACAACAGGCGCAGACCATCGAGCGCCAAATTCAAATCTACGGTCTCGATAGCTCTGCAATGCGACGCCAACAAATTTGCCATGCCGCCAGTGGCAATGACCCGCGCGTGGGGTTCGTTCATTTCGCGTTTGAGACGGGTCAACATTCCTTCGACCAGCCCGACGTAGCCAAAAAAAATGCCCGAACGCAGCGCGTCGCGCGTGTTGGTGCCGAGCGCGTGTTCCGGCGCGGCGATTTGGATGAGCGGCAGCCTTGCGGTGAATTGATGCAGCGCTTCAGCGGACATGTTGAGTCCGGGCGAAATCGCGCCGCCGATGAAATCGCCGCGCGCGTCGAGCGCGTTGAACGTGGTCGCGGTGCCCAAGTCGAGCACGAGGCACGGCGCGCCGTATTTCGCTTTTGCACCGACGAGTACGACCAGCCGGTCCGCGCCGAACGCGCGCGGGTCGTCGTATTTGATACGTATGCCGCTTTTGATGCCCGACGTTGCGATGAACGGTTCCGTCTGCAAATATTTTCGACAGAACTCGAGCATCGTATCGGTCAGCGGCGGCACAACGGAAACAAGCGCGGCGGCTTGAATCGAAGTGGGCGCGATGTTCGCACGTTCCAACAACGGTATGACCAACGCGGCGTATTCGTCCGCCGTTTTTTCGACGCGCGTTTCGGCGCGCCACGCGTGGACCAGTCGTTCGCCGTCGTATACGCCCAAGCCGAGATTGGTGTTGCCGATTTTGATGGCAAGCATTCGTTTGTCCAAAACCTGTGCCGTGCTCATGGTCGTTTCACGTCGGCGTAAATATCAAACTGCGTAAAGCGCGCCGCCGCGTCCGGCGCATTCATCGTAAACGCAATCAGCCCGACGCGTCCGTCAAATTCGCGGCGCAAGCGCCACTCGCTGATAATTTTCGCGTCGGTGTCAATGACCAATTCGTCATTGATATACGCGAGCAAGCGGCGCGGATGTACATCCACGCGCAAGTCGTTTGTCGTGCCGTCCACCGCAATCGCGCTCGACGTGGTGGCGGAAACGATTTCGGTGATTTGAAAGGCGTTGGATCCGGCTTGGGTGTTCGTCAGTGGTTCGTACGCCAGCAAGCGATAACTCGATTCGGTGTTCACGGTAAACGCGAGAAAACTTTCGCGTCCGTCCGCGTCTTCGCCGTGCCAAAACAGAATGCCATATTCGACGGGCGCGGAATCAGGCGCGGGCGCGGCGTGCGCGTCGAGCGAGAGATTGAGATAATCCCTGTCCTGAAACGTCCGATTCAACACGTAAACAAAACCCGGGTCGAGCGGCGGCGTAAGGACATACGAATGGTCGCTGTATTCGTACGGCAGTTTTACGCCGGTCGCGCGCGGAAAATTATCGGGTCCGCGAAACGTATCGCTCAACACCAGCAAAGGCGTGGGCGGATACGCGACGGGCGTAATCGTCGGCGGCGGACGACGCGTCGGCGTACGCGTGGGCAGCAGACTCGCCAATTCGCGCGGCGGCGTGTACAACTCGAGCATGAGAATAGCAAGACACGCGGCGAGCAGCGCCGCCGCGCCAATGCCCAACCAGCGCACGGCGCGTGAATCAAGCGCGTTCGGACAGAGTTTGTCCGCTTTCATTTCGTGCACACCCGTCGCGATTATAGCATACGATGCGTCGGACGCGGTTGGTCCGCGCGCGCCGCTTTTGCTCCGACGGTTTGTATCCGTTATAATGTTCGTCGTTTTATTTTTCCCGTGATGAATTCCCCCATTTCTGTCTTGATGACGCTGCGTTTCAGCGATAATCTTTTGGATGAGCTGCGCGCAGTCTCGCCGCGTTTGGAAGTGCGCCAGCAATCCGCGCGCGATGACCGGGACGACATTTCTGCTTTTCTCACCGGCAACGAAGAAATTATCTATTGCGCTGCGCCGCCGCGTGATTTGGCGCGCGCGCCCAAATTGAAATGGGTGCAGCTGCATTACGCGGGCGTGGACCATTTGCGCGGGCATCCGATTTGGAATACGGACATTGTGGTGACGACCGCGAGCGGCATTCACGCCGTGCCGATTGGCGAATTTACGTTTGCGTTAATTTTGGCGCTGGCGCGCAAAATTCCCAAGATGGTGCGTTTGCAAGAACGCGCGGAATGGCCCCGCAATCGGTGGGAATTGTTGAGCGGATTGGAATTGCGCGGCAAGACGATCGGCATTGTCGGATACGGCAGTATCGGGCGCGAAGTCGGACGCATTGCGAAATATGGTTTCCACATGCGCGTGTTGGCAATGCGGCGTACGCTGCAAGCGCCGCGCCGTCGCTACAGCGAGCCCGGTGTGGGCGACCCCGAAGGCAGAATTCCCGAACGCTGGTTTGGACCGGAGGAAATTACCGAAATGGCGCGCGCGTGCGACATACTGGTGCTCGCCGCGCCCGCGACCCAAGAAACGCGCCATTTGATTGGCGAAGCACAATTGCGCGCGATGAAACCGCACGCGCTGCTGGTCAATGTCGCACGCGGGGAATTGGTGGACGACCGCGCGTTGGTGACGGCGCTGAAAGAAGGTTGGATTGCCGGCGCGGGGATGGACGCGTTCGCTATCGAGCCGCTGCCGCGCGGGCATCAACTCTGGCACATGGACAATGTGATTGTGTCGCCGCACGTGTCGGGGGCGACGGGCAAATACGATGAACGCGCGACAGAATTGTTCGCGGAAAATTTGCGGCGTTATCTCACCGGGCTGCCGTTGTTGAATGTCGTGCCGCATGATTTGCAGTATTGAATTGAGGCGTTGTCATTTCGGACAGGGCTGCGATGCCTCGGACGAACTCGGTTCGCTTCATTGCAAGTCTCATCCCGCGCCAAGAGATTCCTCGCGCCGCTGCGCCGAACTTGTCATGTCGAAGGGGCTGAGACATCTCGCGCCGCTCGATGTGACAAGTTCTGCGAATCCCACCGCCCGCGTGGGCTGGGTATCGCGAAGTGACAAATCAAACGTATGATTCGCGGCATCATTTTTGATTTGGGCAACACGCTCATGTATTTTGACGGTGATTGGGAAACGATCATCGCGCGCGGGGCGGACAACATCGCGGCGTACTTGAACGGACGCGGTTATCCGGTGCCGCCCGAATTCGCGGCGGAATTTCGCGCGGCGCGCGAGGCAGGGCGAAAACGCGCGACGCTGAGCAATGTCGAATACACCGCCGAACAAGCGCTGCGCGACACATTGGCAAAATGGGGGGTTTGCTATGTGCCCGATGCTGTGATTCCGCGCGCGGTCGAAAAATTTTTCGAGCCGGAAGAATCGCACTGGGTGACGTATGCGGATGCGCGCGCGACGTTGGCGGAACTGCGCGCGCGCGGCTACCAATTAGCTGTCATGTCGAATGCGACGGACCACGCGTTCATCGAACGCATCGCGCACAATGGCGGTGTTGCAGAATTTTTCGAGCCGCTCTTGAGCAGCGCGAAAATTTCACAGCGCAAGCCCGACCCGCGCGCGTTTCAACCCATTCTCGACGCGTGGCAAATTTCGCCGCGCGAAATCGTTATGGTGGGCGACGCGCCGAGTTTTGATATTTTGGGCGCGCATCGCGCGGGCATGCGCGGTGTTTTGATTCAAGACCGCTGGGAAACGGAGCCGCAGCCCCATGACAAATTTGACGATGCGGTCTTGATGCAGCCCGACGCGACCATTCGGCAGCTCGCCGAATTACCATCGCTTCTCGCCGCGTGGAACGAAAAGGAACCAACGCATGGATAATCCGAATACGCTCAAGGTTTTGTTGTTGTCGTCCGAAGTCTCGCCCTTTGTGAAAACGGGCGGCATTGCGGACGTGGTCAGCGAGTTGGCGCGCGCGCTGAAAAAATTGGGACATGACGTGCGCGTGGCGCTGCCGCGTTATCGCGTGATTCAAACCAACGGCGCCGTGCGCGTGCTGGATGGCTTTCCGGTGCATCTGGACGGCTTGAGCGAAAACGTCAGCATCTTGCAAGGACATTTGGAAGAGGTGCCCGTCTATTTCATCGAGAATGCGCGTCTCTTTGACCGCGACGGGATCTACATGTATCCCGACGACGCGGAACGCTTTTTGACGTTCTCGCGCGCGGCGTTGGAGATGCTGCCGCGTTTGAATTGGCAGCCCGACATTATTCATGTCAACGATTGGCAGACCGCGCTGATTCCGAATTGGCTCAAGACGTTGTATGCCACTAATCCGTTCTTTCAAAACATTGCGTCGGTGTACACGATTCACAATCTCGCGTATTTTGGAACGTTCGGCGAACGCATTTTGGAAATCGCGGGGCTCGCGCAGTTTGGCTTTATCGCGCATCCCGGCGTGTCGAACGAAATCAATCGCGAATTGAATTTTATGGCGCGCGGAATTTTGTTTGCCGACGCCATCAATACGGTCAGCCCCGCGTATGCGCAAGAAATTCAAACGCCCGAATTTGGCGAAGGGCTCGACCCGATTTTGCGAATGCGCGCGTCGCGTCTGCGCGGAATTTTGAACGGTCTCGATTACACCGAAGCGAATCCCGCGACGGATGCCGCGCTGACTAGCCGCTTTGACGCGGAGCATTTGGACGCGCGCACCCCAAACAAACGCGCGCTGCAACAACTCGCGCAATTGTCCGAGACCGATGAACCGCTGTTCGCGACGATTTCGCGGTTGAACGACAGCAAAGGTCTCGATTTGATTCTCCAAGTCATCGAGCCGGTCCTGTCCGAAGGCGCGCAGTGGGTCGTGATGGGTGTGGGCGAAGAGAATTATTACACCGCGCTCAAAGAGTTGGAGAAAAAATATCCGCCGCGCGTGCGCTTTTTCCAGACCTTTGACCAACGTTTGCGTCATCAAATCGTCGCCGGCGCGGACATGCTGCTGATGCCGTCGCGGATTGAACCGGGCGGCACAACACAGCTGTTGGCGATGCATTATGGCTGCATTCCGATTGTGCGGCGCGTGGGCGGACTTGCGGATTCAGTGGTGGACTATAACCCGCGCCTCAAGGTCGGCACCGGCTTTGCGTTTGACCGCGCCGACGCGTTGAGTTTGTACGGCGCGGTGGTGCGCGCGATGGAAACCTTCGCGCGTCCCGCCGAATGGCGCGCGCTGCAAGGGCAGGCGATGCGCGCGGATTTCTCGTGGACGCATTCGGCGTACGAATACGTCGAAATGTATCGTTTCGCGCTCGCCGAAAAAAGCAAAGTGGTGGAACGCGAAGCGGCGCTGGCGCGTGAAATCGAGCGCACCGCGCGCATCATGCGCGAACTACCGGTGCGAATTCGCGAGCTCGGCGATTTGGTCTATAACATGTGGTGGTCGTGGAATCCCGATGCGACCGCGCTGCTGGAACGAATTGACCATTTGTTGTGGCAAGAGACGGGACACAATCCCATCAAACTTTTGCGCCAGGTCGCGCCGGAGCGTTTGAACGGACTCGCCGAGAACGCGGAATTTCTCGCGCAATACGACCGCGTCATCAGCAAATTCAAAGAATACATGCGCGGCGAGGGCACGTGGTTTGAGGCGACGTATCCGTACGCGGCGGACCAGTCCATCGCGTATTTTTCTGCCGAGTTTGGGATTCATGAATCCCTACCGATTTATTCCGGCGGGCTTGGCATTTTGTCGGGCGACCACATCAAAGAAGCGAGCGATATGGGCATTCCGCTGGTCGGCGTCGGCTTTTTGTATCCGCAGGGCTATTTTCGTCAAGAGATTGACGCGCAGGGCAATCAAATCGCCAAGTACGACAAATTGGATTTTTCGCAGGTCCCCGCGCTGGCGGCAAAAGACGCGCACGGCAACGATGTCATTATCGGCGTGGAACTGCCGGGGCGCACGGTCTATGCCAAAGTGTGGTTGATTCAAGTCGGACGCGTCGCGTTGTACTTGATGGATACGGATATTGAGCATAACGCGGAAAATGACCGCGTGCTCGCGGCGCGTTTGTACGGCGGCGACCACGAAATTCGCATTATGCAAGAAATTGTGTTGGGCATCGGCGGCGTGCGCGTGCTGCGCGCGTTGGGCTTGACGCCGACGGCGTACCACATGAATGAAGGACATTCCGCGTTCCTAACCTTGGAATTGGCGCGCGAGTGGGTGGCGAAAGGCATGTCGTTCGAAGATGCGAAAAAATATGTCGCCGCGCACTCCATTTTTACGACGCACACGCCGGTGCCGGCGGGCAATGACGCATTCAGTTTTGATTTGATGGACAAGTATTTCGGAATGTTTTATCCGCAGCTCCAACTGACGCGCGATGAATTTCTCGCGTTGGCGAATGACAACGGGCAGTTCAGCATGACGGTGCTGGGTTTGCGCCTCTCGAATCAACGCAACGGCGTGAGCAAACTGCACGGCGAGGTCTCGCGCAAAATGTGGGCGCACGTTTTCAATACGAGCGAACAAGACACGCCGATTGGATACATCACAAATGGCGTACATACGGCGACATGGCTTGCGCCGGCGCGGCAGCAGTATTACGGCGCGGTGCTCGGCGCGGATTGGTACGCGCGAGTGGACGACGTGAAAATGTGGCAGGCATTCCAGAATGCCTCCGACGCGGATTTGTGGGAAATGCAAAACAACAGCAAACGCGCGCTCATCGAATTTGCGCGTGATGTGTGGACGCGGCAGTTGAAACGAATCGGAGCGGATCAAAGCGCCATCGAACGCGCGCAGCATGCGCTCGACCCGCACGCGTTGACGATTGGCTTTGCGCGGCGGTTCGCGACGTATAAACGCGCGACGCTGTTTTTGCACGACCCCGCGCGTTTGAAACGCATTTTCAACAATGTCGAACGCCCCGTGCAAATTATTTTTGCAGGCAAAGCGCATCCCGCCGACGCGCCCGGTCAATCGTTTCTGCGCGCGATTTATCAAGCCACGCGCGACCACGACCTCGAAGGCAAAATCGTGCTGCTGGAAGATTACGGCATTGACGACGCGCGTTATTTGGTGCAGGGCGTGGATGTGTGGTTAAACAATCCGCGCCGCCCCATGGAAGCGAGCGGCACGAGCGGCGAAAAAGCGGCGGCGAACGGCGTGTTGAATTTCAGCATTCTCGACGGTTGGTGGGCAGAAGGTTACAACGGCAAAAACGGTTGGGCGATTGGCGACCCGAATAAACAATACGCGTCGGAAGCCGAACAGGACGCCGACGACGCCAACTCGCTGTATAACATTTTGGAAAACGAAATCGTCCCGCTCTTTTATCAGCGCGGGGATGACGGCGTCCCCCACGCGTGGCTGGAACGCAGCAAGGCGAGCATCATGACGCTCACGCCCATGTATTCGACGCGCCGCATGCTGCGCGAATATTGTCAGGATTACGTACAAGCCATTACGGCGGATGCATTCAAACCGGCGACGGCTGCAGAGGCGAATCCGTGAGTGGGACGCGCGCTTTTGTGATTCGCCGCTTTGGACTGGGTCCGCTCGCGCAGTGGGGTTTCATCGCGGGCGCATTGGTGGCGTGTCTGCCCGCGTTTGTGTGCAGTTGGTTTTTTTTTACGCTGGTGCAGGTGTTGCGTGGGCTGCTTGCCAGTTGGCGCGATGTGGGTTTTGATGTGTTGGGACAGCGAATCAGTTTTAATCTCGTTGAGCTGTTGAAACTGCAAGATGCGCTGCAAGCGTTGACAAACATTGCCGCGTTCGGCGTCTTGGGAATTGTGTTGTTGGCGCTGTTCATGGCAGCGGCGTTGGGAGTTTTCGGCGCGATTGTAATGGCGCTGCTGGGCGCGTTCTATAACGCGACCGGACGACTCCGAATTGAACTGGAACCGGTTGAAAAGAATGTTCAAGCGAATTGAAGGGCTGCAAATTCGTCTGGAAGAAACCGTCGCGCGATGGAATCGGTCGCTGCGGCGGTTTTCTGTTTGCGATGTTTTGTTCAACACCCTCGACGCGTTCGCCAGAGACCAAATGTCACTGCTTGCCGCGTCGCTATCCTATTATGCCTTGTTGGCGCTGTTTCCCTTGCTGCTGGTGCTGATTTCGCTTGCATCATTTTTTGTTTCCGAGACAGCAGCGTTGGAAATGTTGATGCGCTATGTGGGAAGTTTTTTTCCGGGTGTGGAACAGGAAGTCCAACGTATTTTGCATCAAGTCATCCAACTGCGCGGCTCAGCGACTGTTTTGGGCATCCTCGCGCTCTTGTGGTCGGCGTCGGGCGTGTTTGACGTATTGCAGCAAGCGTTGAATCGCGCGTGGCGTGTGCCGGTCGCGCGCGCGTTTTGGCTCCAGCGCGTGTATTCTGTGGCGGTGATTGCAATCTTGGGCACGCTGTTTTTGATTAGCATTGCGGCGTCCGCGTTTTCGACGGATTTGGTTCGCAGCGTTTTGGCAGCGGGACCGCGCTCGCAAACTCTCTGGCGCGATGCGAGCAATCTCTTGAGTCTTGGGTTTAGTTTCGTCGCGTTTGCCTTTTTGTACAAATTGTTTCCGCACGCGCGCGTCTCGTGGCGCGTGGCGCTGGTTGGCGCGGGTGCCGCTGCGTTGCTATGGCAAATTGCGAAATTCGCTTATGTGTTGTATTTGGATTATTTTGCGCGATTCAATTTGGTGTACGGCTCGTTGGGCGCGATTATTGGCTTGCTGTTTTGGGGATACATTTCGGCGGTGATTTTATTGTTTGGCGCGGAACTGTCGGCGTGTTTGGGACGCGCGCGAACGCCCTTACGCGCGGGGGCGTAATTCGTCAGTGTCGAGCCAAATCGTAACTGGACCGTCGTTGCAAAGTTCGACGCGCATCTTGGCTTGGAACTGACCGCGCGCGACGTACAAGCCGAGACTTTCCAAATGCTGTGCCAACCCTTCGACCAATGGCGCGGCGTGTTCGGGACGCGCCGCCGCGATAAAATCGGGACGCCGTCCGCGACGCGCATCGGCATAGAGCGTGAATTGGGAGACGACGAGCAGCTGCGCGTGTACGTCGAGCGCCGAGAGATTGAATTTTCCCGCGTCGTCTTCAAAGATGCGGAGGTTTGCGATTTTGGTGGCGAGAAATTGCGCGGTTTCCGCGTCGTCGTGGTGCGTTACGCCAACAAAGACGACCAGACCGCGTTCAATGGCACCGACGATTTGGTTCTCGACCGTGACCGCGCCGTGCGTGACGCGTTGCAGTAATGCGCGCATCCGTTTGCCAAAAGCCCTTTCCTTTGCTATGATTTTTTGCATTCAGTACAAGCAGGGGAAATCAATGCTCGCAAAAGAGCGTGTGACACTTCCGGGAATTGTAAGCATCTATGATCAAACTTTTAATGTCGTGGGATATTCGTCAGGGCAAGGAAGCCGAGTATTTTGAATATGTGGTTCAAGAGTTCGCGCCCAAGTTAATCCGCTTGGGCATTCAGCCGACAGAGGCGTGGTACACGGTGTATGGAAATGGTCCCCAAATTTTGACCGGCGGGGTCGTGGAAGACCGCGCGGCGCTGGACAAAATTTTGGCGAGCGAAGAATGGGCACGCTTGAAAAAGAAATTGCTCACCTACGTCACAAATTTCAATTACAAGATTGTGCAGCACACGGGCAACTTTCAAATCTAAGACAAGGATGACAGCGGCAGGTGGTCTCTCCTGCCGCTGCCTGATTTAGCTGGAACTTGTGCTGCCGTCAGCGCTGCTTTTGGTTTCATTCTTGGATTCGCTCTTGGATTCGCTCTTGGATTCGGCTTTGCCGTCTCCACCTGATGTCTTGCGGCTGTCGGTAATATACCAACCCGAGCCCTTGAAGATTATGCCCGCCGGGTGAAAAATTTTCTTGACCGGTGTGCCGCATTCTGGACACTCGGTCAACGGCTCGTCTTTGATGGACTGCCATTTTTCAAAACGATGTTTATTGTCGCATTCGTATTCGTAGATTGGCACGTCTCCCACCTCCTGTCTGAACTAACAACGCCCAATTGTAGCCCGATACGTGCGTTAGTCAATCTCTTGGCGGGGGGTTCCTCTCCTCAATCTATATAGCCCAACACGCGCAGCAGGCGGTGGCAATCAAACCCCATACAGAGGCGCTGTTCAAACTGGGGTGCGCGGCGAGGATGCCCCACGTCCCGCTTTCCATCAGCCGTGTGAGCGTGGACAAAGATCCCGCGCGGCTCCACGGTAGGATGAGGTCAAACGTCGCGCTGTCAAGTCCGATGATGCGCGTGCCGACGTCGAGTCTTGCAGAGAGAGGCTATGGAGAGGTGATTGATGGCAGGTCAATGCTGGCGGCGGTCATAGACCACTTGACTGCCGGGAAGTGTTTTTAGATAGCGTTTCACTTCGGCTGCAATTTGTGCGACCTGGATGGGGTCCTCAAGGCGGCGATGTTCGTTTGTAACAACGGCGACGCCGAGGCTGATGATGGGCACGCGACGTTTTTCTCCCTGACGGTCCGTTGTCTCGACGTACCCGCGTTGGCGGTCTTCGGGGCTGTAATATTCGAGAATCGCCCGGTCAAATTCGCGAATCGCTTGACGCGCAATCCCTTCCGCCGAAATGGGTCGTGTGATGACGACGAAATCGTCTCCGCCGACGTGCCCTACAAAAACTTCTCTGTCGCTGCTTTGCAGCGCCGCCTGAACAATGATCGCGCCAAGACGTTTGATGACTTCATCGCCGGCGACCCAACCGTAAATGTCATTGTATGATTTGAAATTGTTCAGGTCGAAATAAAGCACTGCCATCGGGTCCTGGTTTTCCAGCCGCAAGGTAATGACTTGATGAATGGCTTGATTTCCGGGCAGGTTGGTCAGCGGACTGCTTTGGAGATAATGTTCACTGCGTTTGAGATGGGCGAGAACGCGTGCCCGCAGTTCGCGCGGGTCAAACGGTTTCGTCATATAGTCGTCTGCGCCCAATTGCATGCCATAGACTTTTTCCGTCATTTCGCCCAAAGCGGTGAGCAAAATAATTGGCACGCTTTGCGTGATGGGATGACTGCGCAAACGTCGAATGACTTCAAAACCGTCCATCTCCGGCATCATCACGTCCAACAAAATAAGGTCGGGGCGTTGTTCAATCGCACTCTCAACGCCTGCGATGCCGGATTCGGCTTCCAGAATCTCGTACGCGGTGCGATCCAGACTCTGCGTTATGATGCGCCGCATCAACGGGTCATCGTCAATAACAAGAATTTTTGGCTTGGTTCTTGAACCATCGGAATTGAAAGGTGTCGTTGCTAGCGTCATTTTTTTTTCACAATTCTAAATGGAGCCGATACTCCTCAATCTAACGGTCTTGATTTTACAACGTTTTGGACACGCAATCAAAGGGACAAGCCGTTGCCATTTTTCAATGCGGCTCCAGCAGTTCAAAAACGCGCGCAAGGCGCATCCATTCTTCCAACGTGAGCGTCTCGGCGCGTCGAATTGGCGCAATGCCCGCGCGGCTCAGGAGCGATTGCACTTGTGTGCGCGATAACTTCAAGCCATGTTCGAGCGCATTGTGCAGTTGTTTGCGCCGGGCGCCGAAACCGGCGCGTACGACTTGAAAGAATAGCTTACGATTGACCGCGGGCGCGGCGCCCTTGACATCAATCCGCACAACCGCCGAATCCACTTGCGGCGGTGGACGAAAGGCGCCGGCTGGCACATTGGCGACAATTGTTGGTGTTCCATAGAACTGCACGCTCACGGCAAGTAGATTGGAATGCGGCGCGCGGGCAGTGATTTGCTGCGCCACTTCGCGCTGGACCATGGCTACAATGCGCGTCGGCGGTATGGGCGCTTCGAGCAGATAGCGCAAAATCGCAGACGTGATGTAATAAGGCAGGTTCGCGACGACGAGATATGGCGGCGCACAATGCGCTTGCGCCAGCCACCTTTCGGGTTCTTGGCGCAAAATGTCACCTTCGAGAATTTTCACATTGCTGTCCGCGAATTCCTCACCCAAACGCGCGGTCAGGTCGCGGTCCACTTCGACGGCAACGACGTGCGCGGCGGCTTGGCTTAACGCGCGTGTAAGATTGCCCAAACCGGGACCAATTTCCAAAACCGTATCGGTAGGTTGGACATTGGCAGCGCGCACGATTCTATCGAGGATGTTGCGGTCAGTGAGAAAATGCTGTCCGAATCGCTTGCGTGCAATATGTCTGTCGGCTGTTTGACGATGACGTAATGGAGAGGACGGGTGCGGCATAATTTGCCACATGAAAAAACTGACAGCGGATCGCTGTCAGTTTTTTACTAGCGCGAACTCTTGCGTTCCACCGGATAGTCTGGCAATACGACATTCAACTGCGACTTGGGCGGAACCGGCACGAGCAAATAAACATCCACCCAACGATACCATCCTTCCATCGCATCTTCAGGATATCCCAAATCAATCCGTTTGCCTTTGATGCCGCCGCCCGTATCGCCTGCGAGCGCCAAGCCGTATCCGGGCACATAAACGTTTGCGCCGAGATTGATGACGCGCGGGTCAACCGCGACGATGCCTTTGCCGGCTTCGAGACCCAAACGCGTTCGTCCGTACTCCGGATGGTCTTTGGCTTTACCCGAAGTCGCGGCGGAATAGGCAGTGGCGAGCATACGAATCTTGCGCCAATATTGGACGGTGGAGCCGTCAGGCAAGGTCAAGTCGTGCAAAACGACTTTGGTGCCATAGTTGATGATGTGGTCCTGGGGCGGTTTTTCAATCCACTCCCGTTCCAGCCCTGTCGAGATGAGTTTGCCATTTTCGTACACGGACTTGAAAAGACGATTCTTGATGCCCTTGGCGCCGGTTTGCGCGACGACGCGTTGGTCAAGTTCGAGGTTCGGGTCGGGCAGCCATTTGGTTTGGAACGGCAGCTGCTCGGTTTCGGTGATATATTCTTCGCGCACGCGCGTAACATTCACCATCAAATGATCCACGATCGCCGTATTCGGCGCCGGGACGGCATAATCCTTGCCTTCGAGTTTCACCCCTTCTTGCGCCAACAATTCGCCAACGTTTTCCGCGCGCGTGCGCGTTTGAATCGTTCGTCCATCCACGACGATGGACGCGGGGCGTGAGCGGCGGATGAAAACGGACGCGCCGGCGGTGACGGGCGTTGTCAAGTCGGGGGAAACCGAATCGCCGAGATAAATCTGTACGCCCGCGCGCGCCAGCGCCGTGCCGAATGTATTTTCGGTGGTGTACAAAGTCGAGACGATTCCGTTGTCGTTGATGGTGATGGGCAACGCGCGCGTCACGGAGATGTGTATCGCCCCATTTCGCGGCGCCAATAACGCGGGTTCGCCGGTTTGTCCAGCGGCGGGCGCGAGCAGTGTATCTGCCGTGACCAAACGTCCATCGAGAAAGACCTGGTCTTGCGATTTTAACGCGATATTGTTTTCTGCGAGGATTTGTCGAATCGTTGTGGATTGTGTGCGGCGTTCGATGGTATTACCGTCGGCGGACAACACAATCGGCGTGGCAAGGCGAATCGAAATTTTCCCGTCGGCAGGGAGCGGCGCATCCGGCGCGGGGCGTACGATATCTTCTGTGTTCCAGGTGATGCCGGCTTCGGTCAGCGCCGCGCCGACTGTTTGTTGGCGCGTCCACAAAATGGTTTCCTGCGCGTTGATGCGGACGTCCACGCGGGTCAGTCCGCTCACAAAAAAGTACGCCATTCCGAGCAAGACAAACGCGACGAGTCCCATCAAAAGGAGATTGGTGTCGAAGGAAAAGGGCAGGGTGCGTGCAAGAACGCGCGGGCGTGCGGCGGCTGGCGCAGGTGCGAGATAACGGCGGTTCGGTCGCGGCGGCGCGGGCAAAGGAACAGGGCGCGCGGGTGCGGAACGAATCGCGTGAAGCGGGCGAGTAGGAGGCGGTGGCGGGAGGGTGGTACGCGAGATGCCCGAAGGTGGTATGGCAGGATCTGACTTCATTGGTGATATAGAATTCGCGCACCGTGGGCAATACAATCACCAGAACGGAGCGCGAACACGATACGCGGATTCTATATATCGTTGGGTCGAGATGAAAAAAAAAGTCGTGCAGCCTCTCTTTGAGGTGGACGTCCCGTCGTGCGCGAACTCGCTTGCTCCAGCCAAGCGCCCCGGCGTCACCCAAAAGGGACCGCTTACCGTTGCTACCTTCCGGTCCTGGCGGGGTTCACGGGCTTTTGCTGCGTCGGACCTGGCTTTCAATGCTGCGCCGTTCACACCGTGCAATACGCCCACTCCTAGGAGTGGCATTCAATCCCGCTAGAGCGGATTGCGGGTCACCCCTTACGGGGCTCAGGGCACCGCTAGCTCCCCATCTAGCACGACCAGTTTTAGTTTATGGAAATAGAGAGGATTGTCAAGATGCTGTGCAGCGTCGCTTGGCGCTTTAGTTACACAAGGACGACGGCGCGAACTTGCGCAACCAAAAAAAATTAGAGACCAGAATACACCTCCAGTCTCTAATCGCTACAGCGGAGAGGGGGGGATTTGAACCCCCGGTAATCTTGCGACTACACACGACTTCCAATCGTGCGCACTAGACCGGGCTATGCGACCTCTCCAAAACGATTTCAGATTGCAGACTGATGATTTCAGATTTGGAACAATGACAATGCCACTCAATCCGAAATCTGAAAGCATCACTCCAAAGGCGGAGAGGGAGGGATTTGAACCCCCGGTGGCATACACCACACGCGATTTCGAGTCGCGCGCACTAGACCGGACTATGCGACCTCTCCAGAACCATTGCAGATTTCAAATTTGGGATTTCAGATTTCGCCGGAACCGCAACGTCAATCTAAAATCTGCTATAGCGTTGTGATTATACCACATACATGATACGGGTAAAAATTTTTTCTCGATTTTTGCAACCCTCGTTATAATCAAGCGCAGGAGGCGCACAATGCCGTATTATGTTCCGCATATGCAGGACATTTTGGACGAGATTGGAATCCCGCACGTACGTGCGTTTCACGTCCGCGTCGACCAATATGTCCAGGAGATTCTCGGCACCAAAGATTTGGATGCTGATGAAGTGTGGCGAATTTTGTACCCGAAATTGCAAGACCCCGCATTCAAAAAAGAGTTTACCGAAAAATTGCGCGCCAAGTGGGAAGGGCGCGACTATCGCCACGAAGGACTGGGTTAAATGAAAAACACAGCAGACGTCGTCGTCATCGGCGGTGGGATTCAGGGCTTGTCCTGCGCGTTTCATCTCGCCGCGAAAGGGATCAAGAACGTTTCGCTCGTTGAGTTGGATTTGTTAGGCAGCGGTTCTTCGGGACGCAGCGCCGCGATGTTAGTGCATGCGATGTGGAGTCCGCAGACCATTCTGCTGTCGCGGCTTTCCGCGCAGGAATATTTCGCCTTTGAGCAAATCGTCGGCGAGAAATTCGACTATAAACCCATCGGGCACATGACCGTAGCCACCGCGAACGCGGAACACGCGCTGCGCGAAGAAGTGGCGATGCAGCAAAGTATGGACGTGCCGATTGAGGTTCTCGCACCCGAAGACATCAAAAAAGCGGTGCCCGCGTTGAATGTCGAAGATTTGGTGCTCGGCGCGGTGTGTTGGAAGGATGGTGTGATTGACCCACACGCGGTGATGCAGGGATACGCGCGCGCGGCGCGCAAACTCGGCGCGGAAATCAATGAAATGGCGCGCGCCACCGGCATCGTCTTGGAAAAAGGGCGCGTGGTCGCGGTCGAAACCACCGAAGGCAGAATTGCCACGCCGTTGGTGGTCAACGCGACGGGCGCGCGCGCCAAAGAAGTCGGTTCATGGGTCGGGCTCGATTTGCCCATCACGAATTACAAACGTCATATTTTCATTACCGATGAATTTCCCGCCATTCCACAAAACACACCCTTTGTCATGGACAGCGAAGTCGAATGGTATTTTCGCAAAGAAGGCGAAAATGTTTTGATGGGCATGGGGCGCGAAGAATCCACTTCTTTCGAGCCGCAGTTCGAACCCGAATTTCAAGAAAAGGTCATCGAACGCGCGGCGCTGCGCGCGCCGATTTTGCTCAACGCGAAAATATTGCGCGGGTGGGCGGGCTTGCGCGCGTTGACGCCGGATGATTTGCCGGTGTTGGGCTATGCGCCTGGCGTGGAGGGCTTTCTCAATTGCTGCGGCTGGGGCGGACACGGCGTGATGCACGCGCCCGCGGGCGGCATCCTGACATCCGAAGTGATAGTGGACGGCAAAGCGTCGAGTCTGGACATTACGCCGTTTCGATACGAACGGTTTGCCGAAAAAACCTCAAAGGTCCAAGATCTTTGAGGTTTCTTGGTTTTCACAGCAGAAAATTATCAATCAAGCGTGTCGTTCCGATTCGCACCGCCATCGAAACCAAAACATGATCTTGAACGACATCCAACTCTTGCAGCGTTAGCGGGTCCGCCGCGCTGACGTATTCGACCACTGCGCGTGGTTCTTGCGTCAACACTTGGCGCATCACGACGCGCAAGGTTTCGCCATCGCGTTCGCCGCGTTGAAACGCGTCGCGCGCGGCGCACAACGCGCGATACAAAATCGTCGCGGCGCGTCTTTCATCGGGCGACAAATACGCATTGCGCGACGACATCGCCAAACCGTCCGCTTCGCGCACCGTTTCGCCGACGACGATTTCGACAGGGATGTTCAAATCGCGCACCATTTGTTGGATGACGGCAACTTGCTGCGCGTCTTTTTGTCCAAAATACGCGCGGTCGGGCTGCACGATGTGGAACAATTTTGTGACGACTGTGGCGACGCCGCGAAAATGTCCAGGACGCTTTGCGCCTTCGAGCGGTTTGGTGATTTCTTCGACGTTGACGTACGTCTGAAAATCCGGCGGATACATTTCTTCATTCGCAGGCGCAAAAACCAAATCCACGCCGTGCGGCTCGAGCCGCTGCAGATCGCGTTCAAGTGTGCGCGGGTATTTGTCAAAATCGCCGCCGGGCGCGAACTGCGTCGGATTCACAAAAATGCTGACGGCGACGTGATCATTTTCCGCGCGCGCGCGCTGTACGAGCGACAAATGCCCTTCATGCAGCGCGCCCATCGTCGGCACCAGTCCCCACGAGCCGCCGAATTGTTTACGCAAGGCGCGCACTTCTGAAATCGTTTTGGCGAGATGCATAAAGTCACTGCGGTCATTCCGAACGGAGTGAAAAAGCCGGTGGGCAATAGAGATTTCTCGCTTCGCTCGAAAGGACAACCCAGGCAATCGAAGGATAACCCAGACAATCGAAAGGACAATCTAGGGCAGATTCCACTTGGGTTCAAGGGACAGACCTTCGAGATTTTTGCAATGGACTGCATCGCTGAAACCTCGAAGGTCTTGCGCCCCAAATGCAAGAGGAATTTGTTCTAAGCAATTAACGTTGCCGGGTTATGTACGGAAAGACGCGGATTTGAAATCACGCGCATTAGTCGTTCATTTACTGGCGTCGGAATGCCGAGCCGTTTGCCTTCGCGCACCACCGCGCCGTTGATGCGGTCGAGTTCCGTCGGCGCACCGCGCAGCACGTCTTGCAGCGTGGAGGATTTGTTCGACGCGGTCGCGGCTGCCACTTGCATCGCGCGTTCGACCGGGTCCGCGTACGGTAGTTGGACGCCGAGCGCACG
>Ga0070741_10002602_pt1 | contig 47674 bp, 39 predicted proteins | sample Coa_R1_4_FD_66440 | JGI IMG/M metagenome (GOLD analysis project Ga0070741, IMG submission 66440) | Surface soil microbial communities from Centralia Pennsylvania, which are recovering from an underground coalmine fire - Coalmine... | ecosystem: Environmental > Terrestrial > Soil > Unclassified ... | reverse complement strand
ATCATCAACAAGGATTATGATTTCAAGCTGCCGCTCGCCAAGGGCGAGGGCCTGCCGGGACTCGGCGGAGCGAAGGTCAGGCTGGTATTCGCCGATCACCAGGCCGACCCGCAGAAGGGCCGCGCCGAAACCGAACGCCTGATCACTCAGGAGAAGGTGTGCGCCGTGATCGGCACCTATCAGAGCGCGGTGGCGGTCACCGTGAGCCAGACCTGCGAGCGCTATCAGATTCCGTTCCTGTCCGCCGACAACTCCTCGCCGAGCCTGCATCGCCGCGGCCTGAAGTTCTATTTCCGTGCCTCGCCGCATGACGAGATGTTCTCGAAAGCGATGTTCGATTTCTTCGATGCGCTGAAGAAGAAGGGCACCAATATCGAAACCCTGTCGCTGTTCCACGAGGACACGATCTTCGGCACCGATTCGGCCAATGCGCAGACCAAGCTTGCTTCCGAGCGCGGTTACAAGATTGTTGCCGACATCAAGTATCGCGCCAACTCGCCGTCGCTGTCGGCCGAGGTGCAGCAGCTCAAGGCGGCCAATGCCGACGTGCTGATGCCCTCGAGCTACACCACCGACGCAATCCTGCTGGTCAAGACCATGGGCGAACTCGGCTACAAGCCGAAGAACATCATGGCGCAGGACGCCGGTTTCTCCGAGAAGGCGCTCTATGATGCCGTCGGCGACAGGCTGGAAGGCGTGATCTCGCGCGGCAGCTTCTCGCTCGACCTTGCCGAAAAGCGTCCCATGGTCGGCATGATCAACGAGATGTACAAGGCGCGCTCGGGCAAGGATTTCAACGACTATTCGTCGCGCCAGTTCATGGGTCTGATCCTGATGGCCGAGGCGATCAACCGCGCCAAATCGACCGACGGCGAAAAGATTCGCGAGGCGCTGGCGGCGACCGACATGCCGGGCGACGTCACCATCATGCCGTGGAAGCGCGTGAAGTACGACGAGATGGGCCAGAACAACGATGCCGATCCCGTCTTGCTGCAATATATCGGCAAGAAGTTCGTCACCATTGCGCCGGAGCAGGTCGCGGTATCCGAGGCCGTCTGGCCGATGCCTTCGAAGTAAACGACTAGTGGTCCGATTCCAACATTCGCATCCCGTCTCGGCAGGATGTTTGCGAATGTTGGAATCAAAGGACCACTAGCAAATTTTATTTTTTAGTGGAGCTTTGGATTTGACATTCGCAACCGAACTCGCGGCCTGGCGCCTGGCGGATGTCAAATCCGCTCCACTGATGGGGCGGGGGAAGGCGTGACAGCCGAGACTATCATCCAGAGCCTGGCGAGCGGCCTCCTGATGGGGTTGCTCTACGGCCTGATCGCCGCAGGCCTTGCGCTGATCTTCGGCCTGATGGACGTCGTGAACTTTGCCCACGGCGAATTCCTGATGATCGCGATGTATGCGACGTTTTTCCTGTTCGCCTTCTTCGCGATCGACCCCTTGCTGTCGGCGCCGCTGGTGGCGGCGGCACTGTTCGTATTCGGGGCGGTTGTCTATCTCCTGATCGTGAGGTTTGCGGTCCGCGCCAAGGCCAATGCCGGCATGGTGCAGATCTTTTCGACCTTTGGACTTGCGATCGTGATGCGCGGGCTCGCGCAATATTTCTTCACGCCGGATTATCGCAGCATCACCCATTCCTGGCTTGGCGGGAAAACCATCTCGGTCGCCGGCATCTTCTTGCCGGTGCCGCAGCTGTTCGGCGCCTTGACAGCAATCGCCGCGTTCGTCGCGCTCTATTTCTTCATCAACCGCACCGACTTCGGCCGAGCTCTTGAGGCAACGCGCGAAGACGCCGGCGCGGTCGCGCTGGTCGGCATCGACAAGAACAGGGTGTTTGCGCTCGGCTGGGGCCTTGGTGCTGCGCTGGTCGGACTTGCCGGCGCGATCATGGCGATCTTCTTCTACATCTATCCCGACGTCGGGGCGTCCTTCGCGCTGATCGCCTATGTCACTGTGGCGCTCGGCGGTTTCGGCAGCGTGTTCGGCGCTTTCGCCGGCGGTCTCCTCGTCGGCCTCGTTGAAGCCACCACCGCGCTGATCCTGCCGCCATCGCTGAAATCGGTCGGCATCTACGCCGTCTACCTGCTGGTTGTCTTTATCCGGCCACGCGGCCTGTTCGGATCGCTCTGATGGATACGGCCTTCGCCCAGCGCCGCCGCCGCGATCTTGTTATCGCCGCCGTTTTTGCCGCGATCTCGGCGCTGGTGCCGCTGTTCGTCAAGGACGTCTACGTCCAGAACATCATGGTGCTGACCTTGATGTATGCGGCGCTGTCGCAAAGCTGGAATATCCTCTCCGGCTATTGCGGACAGATCTCGCTGGGGCATGCGCTTTATTTCGGGCTCGGGGCCTATACGACCGCGCTGCTCTTCACCAAGTTCGGCGTATTGCCGTGGTTCGGCATGCTCGGCGGCGGGCTGATTTCGGCAGCGGTTGCGATGGCGCTCGGCTATCCCTGCTTCCGCCTGCGCGGCCACTACTTCGTCATCGCCACGATTGTGATCGCCGAGACCGGGCTTCTCCTGTTCCAGAACTGGGATTGGGCAGGGGCGGCGCTCGGCATCGATATCCCCGTGCGCGGCGATAGCTGGCTGAAATTCCAGTTCACCCGCAGCAAGCTGCCTTACTTCTACTTCGCGCTCGTCCTTGCCTGCATCGCCTGGTTCGTGACCTGGTGGCTGGAGGATTCCAAGTGGGGCTATTGGTGGCGCGCGGTGAAGGACAACCCGGACGCCGCCGAGAGTCTCGGCGTCGTCGTCTTCAATTCCAAGATGGGCGCGGCCGCGGTCTCGGCCTTTCTCACGGCCATCGGCGGCAGTTTTTACGCGCAATTTGTCTCCTACATCGACCCCGAAAGCGTGATGGGCTTTCAGTTCTCGCTCCTGATGGCGCTGCCGGCAGTGCTGGGCGGCATCGGCACCTTGTGGGGCCCCGTGTTGGGGGCCGTCATTCTCATTCCACTCACGGAATTGACGCGCTCGTTCATTGGCGGCTCCGGCCGTGGCGTCGACCTGATCGTCTATGGGACTTTGATTGTCCTGATTTCGCTGGCGCGCCCGGAGGGGCTGGTGGGTTTGTTTTCGCTGCGGCGTAAAGAGGCCGCTCGATGACGGCGCTCCTCGAAACACGAGGCATCTGGCAACGCTTCGGCGGCCTCGTCGCCAACAGCGACGTCTCGATCTCGGTTGGACGCGGCGAAATCGTTGGCCTGATCGGACCCAACGGCGCCGGCAAGTCGACCTTGTTCAATCTGATCGCAGGCGTCTACACGCCCACCCAGGGCTCGATCATTTTCGATGGCGAGGACGTCACCCGCATGTCGGCAGCAGAACGCTGCGAGCGCGGCATCGGGCGCACCTTTCAAGTCGTTAAAAGCTTCGAGACCATGACAGTCATCGATAATGTCATCGTCGGCGCGCTGATCCGGACGACCGTGATGCGCGAGGCGCGCCGCAAGGCTCACGAGGTTCTGGAATTCTGCGGGCTCGGCGCGCGCGCAAACGTGCTGGCAAGCCAGTTGATCCCGTCGGAGAAGCGGCGCCTCGAAGTGGCGCGGGCGCTCGCGACCGAACCGAAACTGCTGCTGCTCGATGAAGTCCTGACTGGACTAACGCCGATCGAGGCGCAAACCGGTGTCGAACTGGTTCGCAAGGTGCGCACCACCGGCATCACCGTGCTGATGGTCGAGCATGTCATGGAAATCGTGATGCCGCTGGTCGATCGCGCCATCGTGCTCGACCTTGGCAAGGTCCTGGTCGAGGGCAAACCCACCGACGTCGTGCGCGATCCGAAAGTAATCAGCGCCTACCTTGGGGATCGCCATGCTGTCAGTGCGTGACGTCACCACCGCCTATAAGGGGCTGGTCGCGATCTCCTCCGTGTCGATCGACGTCGAAAAAGGCGAGGTCGTCGCTGTGGCCGGCGCCAATGGTGCAGGCAAGTCCACGCTTTTGAAGACCATCGCCGGCGCCGAGCGGCCGCGATCGGGCAGCGTGACTTTCGATGGCGTCCGCATCGACGGCATGGTGCAGCATTTGATCACGGCGCGTGGCATTGCCTACGTGCCGGAAAACCGCAGGCTGTTTCCGCGGCTCTCGGTGCGCGACAACTTGCGGCTCGGCAGCTACCTCTATCGCGGCAAGGCCGACCGCGAAGGACCGCTGGACCTCGTGTTCAAACTTTTCCCGCGATTATCCGAGCGGCTCGACCAGCGCGCCGAGACGCTGTCCGGCGGCGAGCAGCAGATGCTTGCAATCGGCCGCGCCCTGATGACCCGGCCGCGGCTTCTGATGCTGGACGAGCCGTCGCAGGGCATCATGCCGAAACTGGTCGATGAAATCTTTCAGGCGGTCAAGCGTATCCGCGATATCGGCGTGACCGTGCTGATCGTCGAGCAGCGCATCGCCGAAGTTCTCGACATCGCCGACCGCGCCTACATCCTGCAAACCGGCCGTTTGCAGATGCAGGGCACGGCCGACGAGATCAAGGCCAACCCGGACGTGCGCAAAGCGTATCTGGGGCTGTGAGTTCCGTCATTGCGAGCGAAGCGAAGCAATCCAGAATCGTAGGGTTGGATTGCTTCGTTGCTTCCGCTCCTCGCAATGACGAAATCAATGCTCGTGTTGCTCCGGCAACGTCACCCCGAACACGTCAGTCAAATCAGCTACCTGCGCCGGCGTGAGATAGCGCGGGTTCAACCCGCGCAGCAGCAGATAGAGCTTTGCAGTTTCTTCCAGCTCCTCGACCGCAAAGACGGCGGCCTCCAAGGTATCGCCCGAAACGACCGGGCCATGATTTGCGAGCAGTACCGACGAATATTGCCCCGCGAGGCCCTTGATGGCGCCGGCGACGGCAGGATCGCCGGGCCGGTAGTACGGCACAAGCCCGGTCGCGCCGCACTTCATCAGGTAATAGGCCGTCATCGGCGGCAGCGCCGCGCGCGGATCGATTTCCGGCAGCATCGACAGTGCGACCGAGTGGGTCGAGTGCAGATGGACGACCGCGCGGGCTGCGCCACGCGTTTCGTACAGCGCGCTGTGCAGCGGCACTTCCTTGGTCGGAGCGTCGCCGGACAGGAGCCGGCCGGCCGCATCGAGCCGCGACAGCTTCGCCGGATCGAGGAAGCCGAGCGAGGCATTGGTCGGCGTCACCAGCCAGCCGCCGTCGTCCAGCTTGACCGAAATATTGCCGGAGGAGCCCGGCGTCAGGCCGCGCTCGAACAAAGAGCGGCCCAGGCGGCAGATGTCCTCGCGGAGTTTTGTTTCGCTCATGGCTAGCGTCCTCGCTCTAACATTCGCACTCCGTTGCCGCGAATTCCATATGCGAATGTTAGAGCGCAAAGGACACTAGCAAATATAGGTTACCGGTACGGCTTCGGATTTGGCATTCGCCATAACGGGGGTCGCAAATACCGTGGCGAATGCCAAATCTGCCGTACCGCTATCCTTGTTGCCCGCTTGTCTCACGCTTTGGCAGCGCGGCCAAGCCGTGATAGGCAGGGGACAAATTCGTAAAAAGCGTGAGGGAACGCCACATGACTTCTTCCGCCAAACCGCGCATCGCCGTGATCGGGCTGGGCTCGATGGGCTACGGCATGGCCAGCGCGCTCAAACGCGCCGGATTTGAGGTGACGGGTTGCGACGTGTCGGCCGACGCGGTCAAGCGCTTCGCGTCCGAGGGCGGGAAGGGCGCAGGAAACCCGGCGGAAGCCGCCAAAGACGCAGATATTGTGGTCAGCGTGGTCGTCAATGCCGCACAGACCGAAGCTATTCTGTTCGGCAAGAATGGCGTCGCCGAGACGCTGGCCAAGGACGCCGTGTTTGTGTCCTCCGCGACCATGGATCCAGAGATTGCAAGGCGGCTTGCCAAGCAACTGGAAGCGACCGGCCGGCATTATCTCGACGCGCCGATTTCCGGCGGCGCGCAGCGCGCGGCGCAGGGGGAGCTGACGATCCTCGCTTCGGGCAGCCCGGCTGCGTTTGCCAAGGCGAGGCCGGCGCTCGATGCGATGGCAGCGAAACTCTACGAGCTCGGCGATGCGCCCGGCCAGGGCGCGGCTTTCAAGATGATCAACCAGCTGCTCGCCGGCGTTCATATTGCGGCGGCGTCCGAGGCGATTGCGTTTGCCGCTAAGCAGGGCCTCGATATCCGCAAGGTCTATGAGGTGATCACGGCGTCGGCGGGCAATTCCTGGATGTTCGAAAACCGCATGCCGCATGTGCTCGACGGCGACTATACGCCGCGCAGCGCGGTCGAGATTTTCGTCAAGGACCTCGGCATCATTCAGGACATGGCGCGCAACGCGAAGTTTCCGGTGCCGGTTTCGGCTGCCGCGCTGCAAATGTTCCTGATGACGGCAGCCTCGGGCATGGGCCGCGACGACGATGCATCGGTGGCGCGGATGTATGCGCGCGTCACCGGCACGCATCTGCCCGGCGAGCCGAAGTAAGCGTGAGAACAAGAGGACAATCCGATGCCCCGTTTTGCCGCCAATCTGACGCTGTTGTTCAACGAGGTGCCGTTTCTCGACCGTTTCGAGGCTGCGGCAAAAGCCGGCTTCACGGCAGTCGAATTCCTGTTTCCGTATGCTCACCCGGTCGAAGAGATCGGCAAGCGCTTGCGCGACAACGGCCTGACGCAGGCGCTGTTCAATCTGCCGCCGGGAAACTGGGATGCCGGAGAGAAGGGCTTTGCCGCGTTGCCTGAGCGTTTTGACGATTTGAAGCAGAGCCTCGTCACGGCCTTGCCCTATGCGCAGGTGACCGGCGTCAAGCGCCTGCATTTGATGGCGGGGCTGGCCGATCGAAAAGATCGGCGCGCTGTGGAAGCGTTCTACAAGTCGATAGCACATGCGGCGGAATTCTTCGCCCCTCACGGCATCGACGTCGTGCTTGAACCGCTCAACGCCCGCAACACGCCGAACTATTTTCTCAATGACTTCGGTTTTGCGCGCGATGTCATCCAGGAATTGAAAATCCCGAACCTGAAATTGCAATTCGATATCTATCACTGCCAGATCCTGCATGGCGATGTGACCATGCGGCTCCGTGAAATGATGCCGATCACCGGCCATATCCAGATCGCGAGCATTCCCTCGCGCCACGAGCCGGATGACGAGGAGCTGAACTATCCGTTCCTGTTCGCCGAGCTAGACAAGCTTGGCTATAGCGGCTTCGTCGGCTGCGAATATAACCCGCGCGGCAAAACCACCGACGGGCTCGCCTGGTTCAAGCCCTATGCAGGAGTGAAGTCGTGAAACTGGCGCTGGGCTGTATCGCCGACGACTATACCGGCGCGTCCGACCTTGCCAACACGCTGACGCGCGCCGGTTTGCGCACCGTGCAGACAATCGGCGTTCCCTCGGATGATCTCGATCTGCCCGACGTCGATGCCGTGGTGGTATCGCTGAAGAGCCGCTCGATCGAGGCGGGCCTTGCGGTCTCGCGTTCGCGCGCCGCCGAGAAATGGCTGCGCGCACGCGGCGCAGACCATGTGCTTTTCAAGATCTGCTCGACCTTCGATTCCACAGACGCCGGCAATATCGGCCCGGTGATGGATGCGCTGCGCGCCGATTGCGGCGAGAAAATCGTGCTGGTCACGCCCGCCTTTCCCGAGACCAAGCGCACCGTCTATCAGGCTAATCTGTTCGTCGGCTCCGTGCCTTTGAACGAGAGCCCGCTGAAAGATCATCCGCTCAATCCGATGCACGATTCAAATCTTGTGCGCGTGCTGGCCCGGCAAAGCAAAACCAAGGTCGGCCTCGTCGATCTCGCAACTGTCGTTCGCGGACCTGAGGCGGTGCGGACGCATCTGGCACATCTCTCGGCCGACGGCATCGGCGCTGCCATCATCGATGCGGTGTTCGATCTCGATCTGGAGACGATTGGAGCCGTTGCGCTCGATCATCGGATGTCGGTTGGCGCTTCCGGCATCGGGCTCGGCCTGGCGCGCGCGCTGGTCGGATCGGGCAGGGCGCAGAAGGGTGCGTCGAGCACAATGGCGGAAGCCGCGGTCGGCGGCCCGGCCGCCTGCCTTGCCGGCAGTTGCTCGCAGGCCACGTTGCAGCAGATTGCCATCGCGGAGGAGAAGATGCCCGTCCTTCATCTCGATCCCGACCGTATAATTGCGGGGCAGGATGAGGTCGCGCGCGCGCTCGCCTGGGCCAGGCAAAGGCTGGCCGAAGGCCCTGTCTTGATCGCCTCCAGCTCAACGCCCAATGAGGTCGCAGCCCTGCAATCCCGTCATGGCCGTGATGCAGCCGGACATGCCATCGAGCAAGCCATGGCCGACATCGCCGAAGGATTGGTGCAATCAGGCGTGCGGCGGCTCGTTGTTGCAGGTGGCGAAACTTCAGGCGCGGTTGTGGATCGCTTAGGCATTCCGGGTTTTCTGGTCGGGACGGAAATCGCAGCCGGAGTGCCTGTATTGCGGGCTGTCGGTGCGAAAGAGGGTGATATGCTGCTTGCCCTCAAATCGGGCAATTTCGGCGGGCCGCAATTCTTCACCGATGCGCTCGATCTGATGCGTTAACCGAACACCGGCACTGCGGCGCCAGAAATATTGCGAAAAGGACGCCGTGGTTCGCGCGGAATTGAAGTGTGTTGACGTGCGTGACATTGGCCATTTGACGCCATTTCAGGTAAATGCCGCGCTGCATCATTGATCATCTGATAAGTTAGATTCGGGAATGCCTGTGCTATGACCGAACTGGTCCGTATTGCCCTGAACCGGCCATACACGTTTGTCGTGCTCGCGCTGCTCCTCTTGATCATCGGGCCGCTGGCCGCGCTGCGCACACCGGTCGACATCTTTCCGGATATCCGGATTCCGGTGATCGGCGTGATCTGGCAGTACACCGGCCTGCCACCGGATCAAATGGCTGGCCGTATCACCACGCAATACCAGCGAATCCTGACGACGACCGTCAACGATATCGAGCACATCACCGCGAACTCCTATAACGGCATCGGCATCGTCAAGATCTTCTTCCAGCCTTATGTCGATATCCGTACCGCCAATGCGCAGGTGACCTCGGTCTCGCAAACGATCCTCAAGCAGATGCCGCCGGGCGCGACGCCGCCGCTGATCATCAACTATACCGCCTCGACGGTTCCGATCATTCAGCTCGCACTGTCGGGCGAAGGGCTCACCGAGCAGATCCTCGGCGACATCGCCATCAATCAGTTGCGTACGCCGCTGGTGACGGTGCCCGGCGCGGCCATTCCGTATCCCTACGGCGGCAAGCAGCGTCAGATCCAGATCGACGTCGATCCGTCAAAATTGCAGTCGCTGGGACTGTCCGGGCAGGACGTCGCCGCTGCGCTCGCCGCGCAGAACCTGATTCAACCGGCCGGCACGTCGAAGATCGGCAGCTTCGAATACGTCATCCAGGTCAACAATTCGCCGCTGAAGGCCGGCGAGATGGGCGATCTCCCGATCAAGGTCGTCAATGGCGCCACCGTCTACATCCGCGACGTCGCGACGGTGCGCGACGGTAACCCACCGCAGCAAAATATCGTCCACGTCAACGGCAACCGTTCCGTGCTGATGATGGTGCTGAAGAACGGCTACATCTCGACGCTCGATATTATCGCCGGCATCAAGAACAAGGTTGCGGCCTACAAGGATTCGCTTCCCGATGCGCTCAAGGTCGGCTTCGTCGGCGACCAGGGCGTGTTCGTCGCCGCCTCTATCGAAGGCGTGGTACGCGAAGGCGTCATCGCGGCGCTGCTCACCAGCGTCATGATCCTGCTGTTTCTGGGAAGCTGGCGCTCGACGATCATTATCGCGACATCGATTCCGCTCGCCGTGTTCGGCTCGATCATCATGCTGGCGGCGTTCGGCGAAACCCTCAACATCATGACGCTGGGCGGCCTTGCGCTCGCGGTCGGCATTCTCGTCGACGAAGCGACCGTGACCATCGAAAATATCAATTGGCATCTGGAGCAGGGCAAGGAAGTTCGCCCCGCGATCATGGACGGTGCGCAGCAGATCGTAGTGCCGGCGTTCGTCTCGCTGCTCTGCATCTGCATCGTGTTCGTGCCGATGTTCTTTCTGCAAGGCATTCCGCGCTTCCTGTTCGTGCCGATGGCGGAAGCAGTGATTTTCGCGATGGTCTGGTCGTTCATCCTGTCGCGTACCCTGGTGCCGACGATGGCGATGTACCTGCTGAAGCCGCACGAGCACCAGCACGGCGCGCCGCCGCCGACGCGCAATCCGCTCGTCTGGTTCCAGCGCGGCTTCGAGGCCAGGTTTGAGAGTTTCCGCGCGGGGTACCGCGATCTGCTGACGCTGGCGCTGCGCCACCGTCCGACTTTCGTGGTCGGTTTCCTGGCTTTTGTCGCCGCCTCGTTCGCGCTCGTGCCTTATCTTGGCCAGAACTTCTTTCCGTCGGTCGATGCCGGTCAGATCCTGATGCATGTGCGCAGCCAGGTCGGCACCCGTGTGGAGGAGAACGCCTATCACTTCGCCGACATCCAGAAGGCGATCCGCAAGATCATTCCGCCAGACCAGATTGATACGATCACCGACAACATCGGCATGCCGATCTCGGGGATCAATACGACCTATAACAACACTGGCGTCATGGGTCCGTCGGACGGCGACATCCAGATCAAGCTGAAGGAAGATCATCCGCCGACGGAAAACTACATCAAGGCGATGCGCGAGCAGCTTCCGCGGCTCTTCCCCGGAACGAGTTTTGCCTTCCTTCCGGCCGACATTGTCAACCAGATCCTGAACTTCGGTGCGCCCGCGCCGATCGATTTGCAGATCCGGGGCAACAATCTGAACGCCAATTTCGACTACGCGATCAAGCTACTCAGTCAGATCCGCCGAATTCCCGGCGTCGCCGACGCGCGTATTCAACAGTCGATGAAGAACCCGACCTTCAACATCGATGTCGACCGCACGCGCGCGCAGTATGTCGGCCTGACCGAGCGCGACGTCGTCAACAGTCTTACTGTCAACCTGTCGGGCAGCGGCCAGGTCGCGCCGACCTATTACCTCAATCCGGATAACGGCGTGAACTACGCGGTCGTGATGCAGACGCCGCAATACCAGGTCGATTCCCTGAGTGCGCTGGAAACACTGCCGATCACCTCCAGTGCGCCGACGCAGGCTCCGATTCTCGGCGGCATCGCCAATATCTCTCGTACGGCTTCGAGCGCGATGGTTTCGCAGTATGACATCCAGTCGCTGATCCAGATCTTCGCAACGCCGCAGGGGCGCGACCTCGGCGGCATTGCTTCCGACATCAGCAAGGTGATCGCGGCCAACGCCAAGGGGGTGCCGAAGGGCTCGACTGTCGTGCTGTCCGGCCAGGTGCAGACCATGAACAGCTCGTTCTCCGGGCTGCTGTTCGGTCTGCTCGGCGCAATCGTGCTGATCTACTTTCTGATCGTGGTGAACTTCCAGTCCTGGCTGGACCCGTTCGTCATCATTACGGCGCTGCCGGCGGCACTTGCAGGCATCGTCTGGATGCTGTTCACGAGCCACACCACGCTGTCGGTTCCGGCCCTGACCGGCGCGATCATGTGCATGGGCGTCGCGACGGCCAACAGCGTGCTGGTGATCAGCTTTGCCCGCGAACGGTATGACGAGCTGGGCGATCCGGTCGCCGCCGCCATCGAGGCCGGCTTTGTCCGTATCCGCCCGGTGCTGATGACGGCGCTTGCCATGATCATCGGCATGCTGCCGATGTCGCTGGGTCTCGGTGATGGCGGCGAGGCCAACGCGCCGCTCGGCCGGGCCGTGATCGGCGGGTTGATGTTCTCCACCGTTGCAACATTGATGTTTGTTCCGGTGGTATTTAGTATGCTGCATAAAAAGCAGGACGCCAAAGTCGCCGTCCAATCGGAGAAAGAAAATGCCCACTGAAACACGCCCGACGATATCTCGCCGGAAACTGGGCATTTTCGGCGTTCTCGCCGTCGTCGGCGCGCTGACGCTGGTTGTCACCGGCATCCGCGCCCGGGAGGACTCCAGCGTCAAGCTGAAGGAATGGACGGACGATCAGGCCATCCCGGCTGTTGCCGTGATCTACGCGGACGCCGGCGCGCTGACCGCCACGATCGATTTGCCGGGGCGGCTGGAAGCCTATTACCGCGCCCCGATCTTTGCCCGCGTCAATGGCTACGTGAAGAGCTGGAGCGCCGATATCGGCGCGCGGGTGAAAGCGGGCGACGTGATCGCCGAAATCGACGCGCCGGACCTCGATCAGCAATTGCTGCAGGCGCGCGCCGATCTGACCAATCAGCAGGCCAGTGCAAAGCTTTCGGAAGTCACGCTGGCCCGCCGCAAGACGCTGATCGCCTCGAATTTCGTATCGATGCAGGAGATCGACGAGCGCACTGCCGACCTCGCCAACAAGAACGCCGCCGTCAACTCAAGCCAGGCCAATGTCGAGCGGCTTGAGGCGCTGGCCGGCTACAAGAAGATCACCGCGCCGTTCGACGGCATCGTGACCGCGCGCAACACCGACGTCGGCGCTTTGATCAATGCCGGTGGCACCAACAGTGCGCCGATGTTCATCGTCTCCGACATCAAGAAGTTGCGCGTCTACGTCAACGTCCCGCAAACATACGTGCCGTCGGTGAAGATCGGCGCCAAGGCGACGATTTCGGTGCCGGAATATCCGACCCGGACCTTTGAAGCCACGGTCGAGGCTTCGGCGCAGTCGGTCGACGTAACGTCCGGCACGACGCAAATGCAGCTTGGTCTCGACAATTCCGTCGGTGAGTTGATGCCCGGCGGCTTTGCCAATGTGCGGCTGGTGTTGCAGCGCGAAAGCGTGCCGCTGCACATTCCCTCCAGCGCGCTGATCTTCGACCAGGCGGGCCTGCGCGTTGCGACGGTAACGGCTGATAGCAAGATCCTGTTCAAGCCGGTAACGATCGCGCGCGACCTTGGGCGCGACATCGAGCTTGCCGGGGGGATTTCGCAAGACGACCGCGTGATCAGCACGCCGCCCGACGGCATCGTCGACGGCGATCCCGTGCGTGTCGTCAGTACCAAAGGCCGGCCGGCGACCGCGACGGCCAAGCCGGGCGGCAAGGGCTAGGGCGCTGCTGACGTGCCCCGGATGCTGCGCAGCGTGAAACGATGCGCTGCTGATCCGGGGCCCACATTGGCGAGCACGGCATGATCGTAGGTCCCGGCTCTGCGGAGCAGCGTGAAGGACGCTGCACCGCGTCCGGGACACGACGCTAACCCACCCGCCATTCCAGCCCCCCGTCATCGGCGCGCGAAAGCGCGCCGGACGAGCCGACGGGACTTCGGTCCATATTCAAGAGATGCGCGAGTGTCGCCTTGTCGTAGGCGGGCACCTGCGCCAATGCGCGCGCATTGTCTGGCGTCCGCGCCATGACCACGCCGTGCTCGATGGCGTTGTCGCGGCCATAGAGGGCGGTAAAACTCTCGACGGTCGCAGGGCCGCTGGCTTCGGTGACGAACGGCGGCACCACGCCACGATTGCGATCCGCTTCGCTCTGGACGCTCGTCGCCTGCGCCAGCGGTTCGCCTGAGGCCCGCCGCGACAGCACCAGCGCATGATGCTTGGTGACAAAGCCGCCTTGGCCATAGAGCAAGCCGAGCGTGGCGTCCTCGCGCAACTTTCGTACCATCGCGCAGGCCGCATGCGTCATATAGGTGTTCAGCGGTGCGCCAAAGAACGTCAACCCGCCGGTCACGGTCGGCTTGACGTCCGCGCCCAATCCCAGCGTCCGCCGCGCCATCTTTGGCACGCAGGGAAAGCAGCTATAGAGCTCGATCGCATCGAAAGCCTTTGCGTCGCCGCCTACCAGTTCCGTCACCGCCTTGAGCACCGCGTTCTGCGCGTGACTTTCCGCGAACTGGTCGCGCTCGAGGTAATCGCGCGGTTCCTCCGCCGAAGCGCCGCCAACGATATGGATCAACCTTTGTTCGGGGATTCCGGCCGCGCGCGCTTTGGCGAGACTCGTCATCAGAAGCGCGCCGCCCATATTGACCGTCGGGTTGGCCACCATGAGCTTCGTATAAGGCCAGGCGATCAACCGGTTGTCGGCTGATGGTGTCGTGATCTCTTCAGGCGTAAAGCGCCGCTTTAGCCAGGCATTGGGATTTTCGCTGGCCTCTTCTGAATAAGCCGACCACAGGCTGCCTGACTCGGCCATGGCCTCACGCGGCGTCTGGCCCCAATGCGCTGCGGTCGCCGCTTCATAGAACGGATACACGCTGACGGGGCGAAAGACCCCGAGCTTCACGGCCGCCGGCTTCTGGAATGCCGCGCCGCGCTTCGGCTCCTCGACGTCATGGGCAAACGGAGTCCAGGGCAGGGTGATGCCGGCGCGCTGGGCTCGCGTCGCCGTGCTTTGCGCTTCGGCGCCGCATACGGCCGCTACCTGGCATTCGCCGCGCGCGATGCGTTGTGCCGCTTCGTGCAGGTAGCGGATCGGGCTCTCGCCGCCGACCGGTCCGTAGTAAGCGTGTTTCGGTTGAATGCCGAGACGCGAGGCGAGCAGCTTTTCGGGATCGCGATAGCGCCAGCTCAGGAAATTGACGATATCGAGCGAAGAGATCTCGCCGAGCAGCCTGGCGCCACTATCGGCTTCGGCGCGCCTCAGCGCCTCGACCAACAGCGCAAGCGGCTCGAGGCCGTCGGTGATCTCTTTCGGGCGGTCGGTGATTTCGCCGATACCGACAAGGACGGGGATGCGATCGGGCGGTGGGGTTGAGACTGAGTTCATCATTCTTTCTTGTCTTAGAAGGTTGTCTTTCCGTCATTGCGAGCAAAGCGAAGCAATCCAGAAGATGCGATCAGGTACTGGATTGCTTCGTCGCCTTGCTCCTCGCAATGACGGTGCGGCCGCGATCAGTCCCCGACCAGCGCGTTCATGTGCTCCACGGCTTGCGCAAAGTCTTCCTTGAATTCCTGTACCACTGAGGTCGCCGACTTCACGCTGTCGATCAGGCCGACGCCTTGGCCGACAAAATAGCTGACGAGGTCGCGCGCTTGGGCATTGCCCGCGGCTGCGGCGCGGTCGATGGCCTGGAACGCATCGCGGCTGATGATGCTTTGCAGCGGCATCGGTAGTGCGCCGGGCGATTGCGGGTCTCGGTCCCAGGCATCAGTCCAGACCGAGCGCAATTGCCGGGCCGGCTTGCCGGTGCGACCTCGCGAGCGCACGGCGTCGCGGGAGGAGGCTGCAATCATCTTCTCGCGGAAGATCTCGCTGGTTTCGGATTCGCTCGTCGCGAGCCAAACCGAACCGGTCCAGACGCCGGCTGCGCCCATCGCCATGCAGGCCGCCATCTGACGCCCGGTCATGATGCCGCCGGCGGCGAGCACCGGCACATCGCGAACGGGCTTGATGGCCTTGATCACTTCGGGTACCAGCACCATGGTCGAGACTTCGCCGCAATGGCCGCCAGCTTCGGTGCCTTGTACCACCAGGATATCGACGCCGGCAGCGACCTGACGCAGCGCGTGCTCTTTGGCGCCGACGAGCGCTGCAACGGGGACACCGTGCTTGCGGCCCATCTCGATCATCGCCTTTGGCGGCACGCCAAGCGCGTTCGCGATCAGCCGCACAGGATGACGGAACGAAGCCTCCAACACCTCCAGCGCGCGGCTCGTATCGAAGGGCTGCGGCGTGTCGGCGGGAACCGGCGTGCTTGCAGGCTCGACACCATATTTCTTCAGGAGGTCGCGGGCGAAAGTGCGATGCTCGGTTGGAATTCGCCGCTCAAGGCTCTGCCAGCTGACGTCGGTTTCGCCTGAGGTCGAGGTGTTTTCGGGAATGAGAACGTCGAGGCCATAGGGCTTGCCGCCAACGTGATCGTCGATCCACGTCAATTCCTGCTCGATGGTCTCAGGCGAATGGGTGGTGGCACCGAGCACGCCGAACCCTCCGGCGCGGCTCACGGCTGCGACGACATCGCGGCAATGGCTGAAGGCAAACAGTGGAAACTCGACGCCCAGCATCTCGCAGACCGGCGATTTCATTCTTGTGTCCGCTCCCTCTTTAGTCCGCTCCCTGGCGCGCGCTTGCTATGGCCCGGACGATAAATCACGTCGTGCCGACATGAAAGCTTTCCGCAGCATAGAATATCCCGCGGCGCCATCGCATCTGCATTCGGCCTTGCGCTTTCGCGCAATGCGGAGAATGCTGACCCCTGACCGAGAACGGAATTGCCAAGGGAGTGCCCCGATGCCTGTCGCGCCATCCATTGCGGAAAGCAGCCGCGACCGGGCTTTTGACGTTGTCGTGGTCGGCGCGGGCTTTGCCGGGATGTACATGCTGCACCGGCTGCGCGAGCTCGGATTTTCCGTTCGCGTCTATGAGCAGGGCAGCGATGTCGGCGGCACCTGGTACTGGAACCGTTATCCCGGCGCGCGCTGCGACGTCGAGAGCATGCAGTACTCGTATTCTTTCTCCGAGGAACTGCAGCAGGAGTGGAACTGGAGCGAGCGTTACGCGCCGCAGCCGGAAATCTTGAAATACGCCCGGCATGTCGCCGACCGTTTCGGCCTGCGCCCGGACATTGTGTTCGACACTTGCGTCGAGCGGGCGGAATTCGATGAGAGCACTGCCACTTGGCAGGTCGCGACCTCGGACGGAAATACGGTCCAGGCTCAATTTGTCGTGCTGGCGACCGGCTGTTTGTCCAATGCCAGGATGCCCGACTTCAAGGGCCTGGCGCAGTTTGCAGGCAAGGTCTATCACACCGGCCACTGGCCGCATGAAGGCGTCGACTTCTCAGGGATGCGCGTCGGCGTGATCGGCACCGGCTCCTCGGCTATACAGTCCGTCCCCGTGATCGCCGGGCAGGCGAGCCATCTCTTTGTTTTCCAGCGCACGCCGAATTTTTCAATTCCGGCCCGCAACGCGGCGCTGACGGTGGAGGACCGTGACGCCTTTCGCAACAACTATTCCGAGATCAGGCGTTTTGCGCGCGAAGAGACGCGCAATGGCATCTATGCGGAACTGCCCGACCATGGTGCGCTGGATGACGGCGAGAATGCACGGCAGGCCAAATATGAGCAGCGATGGGAGAAAGGCGGTCTTACTTTCATGCTCGCCTATAACAATCTGCTGCTGGATAAGGCCGCGAACGACACGGCCGCCGATTTTGTCCGCGAGAAGATTGCCGAGATCGTCAAGGATCCTGCGACCGCCAAGCGGCTCCAGCCGAACAATCATCCGATCGGCACCAAGCGCATCTGTGTCGACACCGACTATTACGCAACGTTCAACCGGCCCAACGTGACGCTGGTCGATATACGTGACGGTGGCATCGAGGAAATCCTGCCGAACGCGGTGCGGGCGGGCAGCGAGAATTACCAGATCGACGCGCTCGTGCTGGCAACCGGTTTCGACGCGATGACGGGTTCGGTCGCCAAGATCGACATTCGCGGTCGCGACGGCATGACGCTGAACCGGAAATGGGCGGAGGGTCCGAAAACCTATCTCGGTCTGATGAGCGAGGGCTTTCCGAACCTCTTCATCATCACCGGACCCGGCAGCCCATCGGTGCTTTCCAACATGATCGTTTCGATCGAGCAGCACGTCGACTGGATCGCCGATTGTCTGGCTTTCATGCGCCGCCGCGCACTCACGTCGATGGAAGCCAGCCGCGAGGCCGAAGAGCAGTGGGTCGCGCACGTCAACGAAGTCGCGCACATGACGCTCTATCCGCAGGCCAATTCCTGGTACATGGGTGCCAACATCCCCGGCAAGCCGCGCATCTTCATGCCCTATATCGGCGGCGTCGGCGTCTATCGGCGTACCTGCGATGATGTGGCGGCCAAGGGCTATGAGGGCTTTACGATGACCGCGCGCGAGGTCGAACCGGTTGCGGCGACTCCGTGAAGCGTCACTCCACCTGGATGCCGGTTTCCTCGATCACGCGCTTCCATTCACGCGCCTGTTCATCGAGAGCCGAGGTGAAAGCCTCCGGCGTTCCGATCCTTGCGTCCACGCCGATGCCCTCGAGGCTGGCGCGGACATCCGCCGACTGAAGCGCCTCGTTGATCGCACTGTTGAGCTTCATGACGATGTCGCGCGGAGTTCCGGCCGGCGCCAGCAGGCCGAACAGGACCTCCTCCGGAAAGCCGAGAATGCCCACCTCGCGCATGGTCGGCGTCTGCGGCATTTCCGGCCAGCGTTCCGCGCTCGTCACCGCAAGCGCCTTCAGCCCGCCGTCCTTGAACTGCGGCAACAGGTTCGACTTGTTGTTGACGACCATCTCGATGTGGCCGCCGAGTGCATCGGTGACCGCGGGCGCGCCGCCCTTGTAAGGCACGAACAGGATATCGGTGCCGGTCTTCAGCTTGAAGTACTCGCCGGCAAACTGGGTGTAGATGCCCGGTGATGCGCCGTATTTGAGTTGCCCGGGATGGCTCTTCGCGTAAGCGACGAATTCCTTGAAGTCGTTCGCCGGCACCCGCGGCGAGATCGCGATCGCCAGCGAATCGACGCAGACCACGCCGATCGGGGCGAAGGATTTGACCGGATCGAAGGTAAGGTCGGTGTAGATCGCGCCGATCGCGTTGACGTTGGTCCCTCCGAGCAGGAGCGTGTAGCCGTCGGGCGTCGCGGTCGCGACCACTTTAGCGCCGATCCGGCCGCCGGCGCCGGGATGATTTTCGACGACGACGCCTTTGCCGAATTTTGTCGCAAGCGACTGTGCGATCAGCCGCGCGGCCACGTCGGTGGGGCCGCCGGCGGGAAAGGGAACGACGATCTTGATGGTTCGCTCCGGATACTCGCCGGCGCGGCTTGGGTGCCAGGTGAGAGCTGTCAGGACGAACGCCAACACGGCGACCCAGCGCAGACTCCGCTCCGGTCGTCGCAGCCCGATTTGCTCAACGACTGCCATATGCTCCTTCAATTCACCTGCCGCTCGCGTCCGGCCCAATAGGGGTCACGGAGATGGCGGCGCAGGATCTTGCCCGAGGCATTACGGGGCAGGGCATCGATGAAGTCGACGGTCTTCGGCGTCTTGAACGCCGCGATATGCGAACGCGCAAAGCTGATGATGTCGGAGGCCGTCGCCTGCTTGCCGGGCTTTAGCACCACGATCGCTTTCACCGCTTCACCCCAGGTGTCATCGGGCACGCCGATCACAGCGGCCTCCGCCACGTCAGGGTGATCGCAAACCGCGCTCTCGACCTCCGCCGGATAGATATTCTCGCCGCCCGAGATGATCATGTCTTTGATGCGGTCCTGAACGTAGAGATAGCCGTCCTTGTCGATGTAGCCGGCGTCCCCGGTGCGCAGCCAACCATCGCGGCCGATGGTTTTTGCGGTCGCCTCCGGCAGATTCCAGTATCCGACCATATTGGAGCCGGACCTTGTCGCGATCTCGCCGACCTCGCCGGGCGGCAAGTGCTTGCCGTCGACGTCCAGGATTGCAAGTTCGACGCCCGGCAACGCCTTGCCGGCGGATCGCATCCGCTCCAGCCCCTCGACATGATCTTCCGGCGGCAGCGCGACGATGGTGCCGGTGGTCTCGGTCATGCCGTAAAGCTGCACGAAGCCGCAGCCGAACACCTCGATGCATTCTTTCAGCAGGGCTGCCGGAATCGGCGATGCACCGTAGAGGATGTATTTCAGGCGCGAGAAATCGACACTGCGCGCCCGCGGCTGCCGCACCACGAACTGCATCGCAGCCGGAACCATGAAGATCTTGGTAATCTTGTCGCGCTCGATGAAATCGAGCACCTTAGTGGGATCGAACTCCCTTGCGATCACGCCCTTGGCGCCGTGATAGAGGCCAAGCAGTCCCCAGCCGGTCCCGCCGATATGGAAGGCCGGCATCGCCACCAGCGAGACATCGTCTTCGTTCCAGCGGTTCCATTCCGGCTTTTCACCGTCTCCGGCCTCGATCAGATTGAAAAGGTTGGCATGCGACAGCATGGCGCCTTTCGGCTTGCCGGTGGTGCCTGACGTATAGAGCTGGATCGCAACATCGTTCCGGCTGATCTCGACCTGTGGGTCTTCGGCGCTCTGCGCATCTCGCCAGGCCGAATAGCCTTGCCATTCACCCGCATCGCCTTCGGTGACGATCACGACGCGCAGCTCCGGTACGCGCTCCCGGATGCCGTGGATCTGCGCCGTGAATTCGGGCCCGACGAAGAGAACAGGGGCCTTGCAGTCCGCGACGATGAACGCGATTTCGGGCAATGCCAGCCGCCAATTCACCGGCGTCATCACGACATTGGCCTTTACCGCACCGAACAGCAGTTCGAAATAAATGTCGCTGTTCTTGCCGAGATAGGCGATCCGTTCGTGCTGGCGGACGCCAAGCGCGATCAGGCCGTTGGCGACGCGATTGGTCAGGACGTCGAATTCAGCGAATGTGGTCTGACGCCCCTCGAATTCGAAGACGATTTCCTTCGCTCGTGACGTCGCGAGTGCGCGTACCACGCCGGCAAGATGCTCCGGCTGCTCCGTAACGGCCATGTCCTCCTCCCGACGTATTATTTTGCGAGGAGTTTGGCGGCATCCGGCAGTAAAGACAATAGCGCTGCGTCCTTACTCCCGGACCGGACGAAGCTTCTATTGTCTTGCAGCGCGGTCTTTCTCGTTCTGCGCCTTGATCTGTTCGCGCGCAGCTTCCCAGTCGGCGTCGGACCAGTCGCGCAGCTGATAAAAATTGCCGCCCATCGCGAGCGCCTGGCCGCCGTCCATTGCGATCGTTTCGCCGTTGATCCAGTCGCAGCCGCCGGAGATCAAGAACACCGCGAGATTTTGCAGCTCTTCCATCGTGCCGACACGACCCATCGGGTTCATCGCCTTGGTGCGCGCACCGGCCTCGTCGCCCGGTTTGATGCGCTTGCTCATGCCTTCGGTCGGAATTTCGCCCGGGGCAATCGTGTTGAGCCGGATGCCATAGCGGCCCCATTCGGCCGCAAGCGACATCGTCATGGCATGCACGGCGGATTTGCTCATGGCCGACGGCACCACATAAGGACTGCCGTTGCGGACCCAGGTGACGGTAATCGACACCACGTTGCCGGGCAGCTTGCTGGCGATCCAGCGCCGCCCGACGGCCTGGGTGACGTAGAATGTGCCATGCATCACGATGTTGGCGACGGCGTCGAATCCGCGCGACGAAAGATCCTCGGTGCGCGAGATGAAATTGCCGGCCGCGTTGTTGACGAGGTCGGTCAGTGGACCGTCCTTGAAAATCAACTCGACCATTTCGTCGACGGCCTGCGCATTGCGGATATCGACACCGTGACTGGTCACGCGGCCGCCGTAGAGGTCCATCAATTCCGTCGCGGTCTCGTCGCAGACGCTCTTGCGGCGTCCGCAGATATGGATTTCGGCGCCGAGTTCGAGAAAGCGGGTCGCCATTGCCTTGCCGAGCCCGGTGCCGCCGCCGGTGACAAGAATTCGCCGGCCTTCGAGGAGTTTTTCGCTGAACATGATGTGGTCCCCCTTCTTGCCTGACAAGCAGCCGACTAAAACCGGACCAGGCTTTCGTGTAAAGCTGTTCGTTGGATATAGGAGGGAATCGACATGGACGATCGGGTGCAAGTGACGATCACGGACGGCGTTGCCGATGTCCGCCTGGTTCGCGCCGACAAGATGAATGCACTCGATGCCGCGATGTTCGATGCGCTGGTCGCAACCGCGACGCGACTTGCCGCGGAGAAAGGCCTACGCGCGGTAGTATTGTCCGGGGAGGGCCGTGCATTCTGTGCAGGGCTCGACATGGGCCGCTTCGCCGCGATGAAGGAAAAGGGCGGCAACGGCATTGCCGGCGCCGAAGCGCGCGATCTCACCGTACGCACTCACGGCATCGCGAATTTCCCGCAAATGGCGGTGTGGGGCTGGCGACAGATTCCGGTCCCGGTGATCGCCGCAGTTCACGGGGTCGCATTCGGCGGCGGCTTTCAGCTCGCGCTGGGTGCAGACATGCGGTTCCTGAGCGCTGATGCGCGGATGTCGATCATGGAAATCAAATGGGGTCTGGTGCCGGACATGGCGGGAACGCCGATCCTGGCCAGCCTCGTGCGCGACGATATCCTGCGCGAGCTGACCTATACCGGGAGGATCTTCTCGGCACAGGAGGCGCTCGGCTACGGTCTCGCGACCAGGATCTGCGATGACCCCCGCACGGCTGCATTTGAAGTCGCGCGTGAAATTGCCGCCAAGAGCCCCGAGGCGATCAGGGCGGCCAAGCGCCTGCTCAACAAGCTCTCGGTCGATGCTGCGCCAGCGCTCCTTGCCGAATCGGTCGAACAGCAGAAGCTGATCGGCAGCCGCAATCAGCAGGAGGCCGTGCGCGCCAATATCGACAAGCGCGCCCCGCAATTTGTCGATCCGTAACGCGCATCCGCCACGCAATCCGCGCCGACGGAAACGATTGGGGCATGGCAAGGGCAATCCGCCTGTTTCTTGACCTTGCGCTGCGCCGCAAAAATTGCGACTCAAGGGTGCACCCTGGAGCATTTTAGCGATGTCGTCGCACACCATGCTTTCTGAAAACGGGCTCGAATCCAGTCGCGGCGAAGAGGCTGCCGCGCTTGAGGAAGATGTCCGGTTGAGGAACGACATCCGCCTGTTGGGCCGCATCCTCGGCGATACCGTCCGCGACCAGGAGGGAGCTGACGTCTTCGATCTGGTCGAACGCATCCGGCAGACGTCGATCCGCTTTCACCGTGGCGACGACAAGGCGGCTCGGCGCGAGCTGGAACTGATCCTCGACAGCATGTCGATCAGCCAGACGGTACGCATCGTGCGCGCCTTCAGCTATTTCTCGCATCTGGCCAACATCGCCGAAGACCAGAACAACATCCGCCGGATGCGCCAGCACGCCAGGGCCGGCGGGGAACCACGGCCGGGGACGTTGGCGCAAACTTTGTTGCATGCACGCACGGCCGGCATCAGCGCAGCAAAGTTGCGCAAATTCTTTGCCTCCGCGCTGGTCAGTCCCGTGCTGACCGCGCATCCGACCGAAGTCCGCCGCAAGAGCACCATCGACCGCGAAATGGAAATTGCCACCGTTCTCGGCCACCGCGAACGGGTGCAGTTCACGCCGGAGGAACTCGCCGCCAGCGACGAACAGTTGCGGCGGGCGGTGTTGACGCTGTGGCAAACCAACATCCTGCGCCGCACGCGGCTGACCGTGCTCGACGAAGTCGCCAACGGCCTGTCCTTCTATGACTATACGTTTCTGAACGAAGTTCCGAACCTGCATTGCAGGCTCGAAGACCGCCTCAACGAAAGCGATGGGACTGCGCAAGGCGAACTCGCATCCTTCCTGAAGATGGGTAGCTGGATCGGCGGCGACCGCGACGGCAATCCGTTCGTCACCGCCGACGTGATGCGCGGCACCCTGAAGATGCAGTCGAGCCGCGTGCTTCGCTTCTATCTTGATGAATTGCACATCCTCGGCTCCGAGCTGTCGCTGGCCGCGCATCTCGCCGACGTCTCGAAGGATCTGCGGGCACTGGCCGAGAAATCGCCGGACAAGTCACCGCATCGAAGCGGTGAGCCCTATCGGCTCGCGGTCTCCGGCATCTTCGCCCGGCTCACCGCGACCGCCGCGCGGCTTGAGGTCGAAACCACGCGCGCCGCGGTCGGCGAAGCTGCGCCATATGCCAGCGCCGCCGAATTCAAGGCCGAGCTCGATATTCTCTACCGCTCGTTGCTTGCGAATAATTCCCGCGTGATCGCCCGCGGCCGGTTGCGTCACCTCCGGCGTGCCGCAGACTGTTTTGGCTTTCATCTCGCGCGTCTTGATATGCGTCAGAACTCGGCCGTGCATGAGCGCACGATCGCCGAACTGATCGATGCCGCGATGCCGGGCAAGTCTTACCTTGCTTTGAGCGAGGAGGCGCGGATCGCGCTTCTAACCAGCGAGCTGCGCAATGCGCGGCCGCTGACGTCGGCCTTCGTCAAGTACAGCGAGGAGACGCTGGGCGAACTCGCGGTTTTCCGCGCTGCCGCCGAGGCCCATGCCATGTACGGAGCGGATGCGATCCCACACTGCATCATCTCGATGTGCAAGGGTATCTCCGACATGCTGGAGGTCGCGGTTCTGTTGAAGGAGGTCGGCCTCGTCGATCCTTCCGGCCGCAGCGCGGTCAACATCGTGCCGTTGTTCGAGACCATCGAGGACTTGCAGGCGTCCGCCCATATCATGGACCGCATCCTGTCGATGCACGATTACCGCAAGCTCGTGGATTGCCACGGCTCTGTGCAGGAGGTGATGCTCGGTTACTCCGACAGCAACAAGGATGGCGGCTATGTCACCTCGGGCTGGGAGCTCTACAAGGCCGAGATCGGTCTCGTCGACGTGTTCGAGCGGCATCATGTGCGGCTGCGGCTCTTCCACGGCCGCGGTGGATCGGTCGGACGGGGCGGCGGCCCGAGCTACGATGCGATCATCGCCCAGCCGGGTGGCGCGGTGAACGGCCAGATCCGGATTACCGAACAGGGCGAAATCAATTTCAACAAATACGCCAATGCGGATGTTGGCCTCGACAATCTCGAAATTCTGGCGGCGGCGACGCTGGAGGCGAGTCTTCTGCATCCGAGACAAAGCGCTCCCCGTGCGGAATATCTGAAGGCGATGGAACAGCTCTCGGCGCACGCTTTCAAGGCCTATCGCGGTCTGGTCTATGAGACCGAGGGCTTTTCGGATTACTTCTGGGCTTCCACGGTCATCACCGAGATCGCAACGCTTAACATCGGCAGCCGGCCGGCGTCGCGCAAGAAGACGCGCGCGATCGAGGACCTGCGCGCCATTCCCTGGGTGTTCAGTTGGGCGCAGTGCCGCCTGATGCTGCCGGGATGGTATGGCTTTGGCAGCGCGGTTGAGGCATGGGTGAAGGAAAATCCCGACGCCGGTATGGCCTTCCTGAAGGAGCTCTATCAGGAGTGGCCGTTCTTCCGCTCGTTGCTCTCGAACATGGACATGGTGCTCGCCAAGAGTTCGATCGCGATCGCCTCACGCTACGCGGAGCTCGTGGGCGACGTCGCGCTTCGCGAAAAGATCTTCGAGCGCATCCGGCGCGAATGGCAGAGTTCGATCGACGCGCTGCTGGAGATCATGGGGCAGACACGGCTACTTGAAAGCAATCCGCCGCTCGAGCGCTCGATCCGCCATCGTTTTCCTTACATGGATCCATTGAATCACGTGCAGGTCGAGCTTCTGAAGGAGCATCGGGCGCAAAACACCGACGAGCAGGTGCTGCGCGGCATTCAGATCACCATCAACGGAATTTCCGCCGGCTTGCGTAACAGCGGCTAAACGCGGTGGGATTTCCTGCGGGCGTCACCTCTCCCATGGGGAGAGGTCGGATCGCTCCTGGCGATGCGTCAGCATCGTCCAGTGCGATCCGGGTGAGGGGGTTCGCCTCAGGAAAGACCGTAACCCCTCACCCCAACCCTCTCCCAAAGGGAGAGGGAGCACACTGCCGTGGCGGCTAGCAATTGTGTGCGCCCTGCGTTTCGACATAGACCGCGTAGAGCGACTGGCTCGCGGTCATGAACAGGCGGTTTCGCTTTTTGCCGCCGAAGCAGAGATTGGCGCAGCACTCCGGCAGGCAGATCTGGCCGATCCGCTGGCCATCGTCGGGCGCGAACACCTGTACCCCGTCATAGCCTTCGCCGACCCATCCGGCGCCGACCCAGATGTTGCCTTCGGTGTCGACCCGCAGTCCGTCTGGAAAACCCGATCTTCCATTGAGCGCCATGTCGATCAGCGGGCGCGGATTTGAGAGCTTGTCGCCGTTGAGGTCGTACTGCCAGACGACGTTTCTGGCCTGCGGATAGTGGGTGATCCCGCTGTCGCAGATATAGACCTTCTTGTAGTCCGGGCTGAAGGCGATGCCGTTCGGCTTGAATGCTTCGTCGGCGACCTTCCTGACCTCGCCCGTTTGCGCATCGACGCGGTACACGGCTTCCTTCTGATACGGCTGGACCGAGCCGTCGGTGGTGCGTTGCCCTTCGTAAAGGACAATCGCGCCATAGCCGGGATCGGTGAACCAGATCGAGCCGTCATTGGGATGGACGACGACATCGTTCGGACTGTTCAACGGCTTTCCGCCTGCATGTTCGGCGAGTACCGTGACCGACCCGTTGTGCTCGAAGCGAACCACGCGCGTCCGCTCGCAGGTGATCTGCCGTCCCTGAAAATCGAAGGTGTTGCCGTTGGCTTCGTTGGTGGGCTTGCGGAACTGTTCGGAGACGTGCCCATCGCCTTCGAGATAAAGCAGTTGCCGGTTGTTCGGAATGTCGCTCCAGACGAGATACTGGCCTTGTGCATTCCAGGCCGGGCCCTCCGCCCACAGGCAGCCGGTATAGAGTCGTTTGATGGAGGTGTTGCCGACCTTTGCCTTGAAGCGCTTGCGATCGATGACGACGATGTCGGGATCGGGATAGCGCTGGGGTGGCGCGTTCGGTCCGAAATCACGCGCGGGTCCGCGCGGAGGCCGCAACTCGTTGGTCATTTTCGCTTCTCGCCTTTAGCCGCCCTTACATGACATTCGGGACGCGTCACCGCGTCCCGAATGAGGCAAGCTAACGCGAACTGCGCTTCTCAGCAATTATGCGAAGAGGAAGCGATCACGGCTTCATGGCGCCTTTCGCGCTGGTGTACAGCGCATAAAGCGACGTCGAGCCGCAGATGTAGAGCCTGTTTCGTTGCTGGCCGCCGAAGGTCAGATTGGCAACCGTCTCCGGCAGATGAATCTTGCCGATCAGGTGGCCTTCGGGATTGTAGCAGCGCACCCCATCTTCCTTGGGGTCACCCCAACCCATGGAGCACCAGACATTCCCGTCGGTGTCGCAGCGCATTCCGTCGGTAAAGCCGGGCGCGAAGTCCTTGGCGAAGACCTTGCCGTTCGACAACTTGCCCGCATCGATATCGACGTCGAACACGCGGATCCACGCCGGATTTCCCTCTCCCTCGGTGAGGCCGGTGTCGATGACATAGAGCTTCTTCTCGTCGGGCGAGAACGTGATGCCGTTCGGCATCACGAAATCGTCGGCGACGACCTTGATCTCGCCGGATTTTGGATCGACCCGGAAGACATTGTGCTTGTCCTGTTCGAACGGCTCCTTGAGGCCCTCATAGTCTCCCTTGATCCCGTAGCCCGGATCCGTGAACCAGATCGCGCCAGTGGAATCGACGACGATGTCGTTCGGCGCGTTGAGCTTCTTGCCCTGGTACTTGTCGGCGATGACGGTGAGCGAGCCGTCAAGCTCGGTGCGCGTGACGCGTCGGCCGCTATGTTCGCACGTGAGCAGCCGCCCCTGCCGATCGATGGTGTTGCCGTTCGAGTTCATCGACGGCTGACGAAAGACGCTCAAGTGCCCATCATCTTCGCTGTAGCGCATGATGCGGTTGTTCGGAATGTCGCTGAACAAGAGAAAGCGCCCGGCCGGGAAGTAGACCGGCCCCTCGGCCCAGCGGAAGCCGGTCGCCACGCGCTCAACCGCGCCGGTCCCGGGACTGCCCTTGAAGCTCTTGTCCAGAGCTTCGATATGCGCGTCGGGGTAGCGCGTGCCGGGCAGTGGCCCCAACGGGAACGGTTGGGTCTCCCGGAGCCGAACCGCCGTTTCGCCCAACGGCCGCTCGGTCGCAGAGGCCGCCGTCGCGGTTACCGCGGTTGCGGCGAGGGCGGCTGCTCCCTTGATCAGCTTGCGCCGATCGACGCCGCCTGACCTTTGGTCGCCATCATGAGAGTGCAATCTGTTCGTCATGTTTCCTCCGTTTGTTTTGCTTTGGCAGCGAAACGTCTGCCCGAATTCCGGCACAAAACGGGCGGCGCAACAGAGGCAACTGCAGATCGCGGGTATGGCGGCTATGCAGATTGGCGTCGGCCAACTGGATTTAGCGCGAGCGCGATTAGGAACAAAATGCTGGGAGCCGTCTCTCAGATCGCATCCCAGCTGAAAATATCCGCCGAGCGGTCCAGCTTGTAGAACGATGGCTTCAACGCGGGCATGCCGTGCTCCGCAAGACTTTCCACCGTCCAGCCTTGGCCGCGATGAACCGAGCGCAGCGGGCGCGACTGGCTCATCAGGAAAATCTCGTTCAGTCGCACCGCAAAAATCTGGCCTGTGACATCCTTGGCCGCATCGCCCAGCAGGTAGGCGACCACAGGCGCGATCCGCTCGGGACCCATCCGTTGGATATTCGCCACGCGGGCCTTCTCGGCTTCCGTTTCGGTCGGAATGGTGCCGATCAAACGACTCCAGGCGAAGGGCGACACACAGTTCGAGCGCACGTTGAAGCGGTTCATGTCGAGCGCAATCGATTTTGAGAGACCAACAATGCCGAGCTTCGCCGCCGAATAGTTTGCCTGACCGAAATTGCCAACCAGGCCAGACGTCGAGGTGAAGTGGACGAACGATCCGCTTTCCTGTTCGCGGAACAGGCGCGCTGCGGCATGCGAGACATAGAATGAGCCCATCAGGTGCACCTTGATGACGGATTCGAAGGCATCGATGCTCATGCGGTGAAAGATCGCGTCGCGCAGGATGCCGGCATTGTTGACGACGCCGTCGAGCTTGCCGAAATGATCGACCGCCATCTTGACGATCCGGCTTGCCGGAACGGCTTCAGCAACCGTTTCGAAATTGGCGACTGCCGTGCCGCCGCGCTTCTTGATTTCCTCGACGACTTCCTCGGCCGGCGCTGCACTTGTGCCCGAACCATCGGCCGCGCCGCCGGGATCGTTGACGACGACCTTGGCGCCTTCCGCCGCACATAACAGCGCGATTTCGCGCCCGATGCCGCGGCCAGCGCCGGTCACGATGATGGATTTGCCGTCGAGTGATTTTGTCATGAGGATCTCCCGGTTATCTTTTGTCATTTCCGGGGCGATGCGTCAGCGTCGAATCCGGAATCTCGAGATTCCGGGTCTGGTCCTTCGGACCATCCCGGAATGACGAGGCTATTTCTCGTTCGTAAAAATGATCGTGCCCGACGCGGCAAACATGCCGCCGACGCCATGGCAGACCGAGATTTTCGCGCCCTGAACCTGCGCCGGCGCGATGCCGCGCATTTGCCGCACGCTCTCCTGCAGCGCGTACATGCCGTACATGCCGGAGTGCATATAGCTCAGCCCACCGCCATTGGTGTTGAGCGGCAGCTTGCCGCCGGGCCTGGTGTGGCCGTCGGCGATGAACTTGCCCGTCTCTTCATGCGGCATGAAGCCGAGGTCGCCCAGGCCGTAGAGCGGCAAATGCGCAAACGCGTCGTAGATCATCAAATGATCGACGTCCTTGTGGGTGATGCCGGCTTCCTTGAAGGCGAGGGGGCCGGCGACGCGAAAAGCGCGAGAGCTGTCGAAGCTCTGCATCTGGCTGACCATCGGCGCTTCCACGCTCTCGCCGGTACCGAGAACATAGACCGGCTTCTGCGGAAAATCCCTGGCGCGGTCGGCTGACGTCAGGATCAGCGCGCCGCCACCGTCGGTCACGAGGCAGCATTGCAGGATGCGAAACGGATAGGCGATCATCCGCGAATTCAAGACGTCCTCGACCGTGATCGGCGTCTTCATGGTGGCGCGCGGATTTTTCGCCGCCCATTCGCGCTGCACCACCGCGACCATCGCGAGCTGCTCGTGGGTGATGCCGTGCGTCTTCATGTAACGCAGCACGGGAATGGGGAAGAGGCTTGCCGGCGTCGAGACGCCGTAGGGCAATTCGAACTGACCGTTCAAGCTGTCGGGCCCGATCATGCGCGGGGTGCGGCCGATATTCGATTTGCCGCTTTCCGCATGTGTGATGAGGACGGTCTTGCAAAGGCCAGCCTCGATCGCAGCGGCGGCATGGCGGACATGCAGCATGAACGAGCAGCCGCCGACCGACGTGCCGTCGACCCAGGTCGGCGTAATGCCGAGATAGTGCGCGATCTGCTGCGGGGTCTCGACCGCCGTCGCAAAGCCGTCGATGTCGGACAGTTTCAGACCGGCATCCGCGATCGCATTCAGCGCCGCATCGGCATGGAGCTGGATTTGCGACATATGCGGGATGACGCCAAGCTCGGTGGTCTCCGCAGCGCCGACGACGGCCACTTCATTCCTGCGCATGCCGCTCAATCCTTCGCTGGCCGGAACAGAGGCAGGGTGGTGGCGTCGTCGAGCTTCTCGAAGACGACCTCAAGCTTCATGTCGAGTTCGAGCGCTTCAGGCGTCGGCGGGCAATCCACAATGTTGGTCATCATGCGCGGGCCTTCTTCCAGCTCAACCACGGCGATCGCGTAGGGCGGGGTGAAGCCGGGGACCGGCCGGTGATGGATGACATAGCTGTAAAGCGTGGCCTTGCCGCTGGCCTTGAAGACGCTGACCTCGCGCGAGCCGCAGGCGGGACAAAAGGGGCGGGGCGGGAAGTAGGCTGTCGCGCAGGCGTCACAGCGCTGGAGACGAAGCTCGCCCGCGCGCGTGCCATCCCAGAAATGTTGCGTTTCGGGTGTCGGCTTTGGTCGCGCACGCGCCGGCTCGGCCATCTTATCCTCCACTAGTGTCCCGGTTCTGACATTCGTATGATGTCGCGGCGGGTTGGTTTACGAATGTCAGAACCCAAGGGACACTAGCAAACCTATGATTCTAGTGTGGCTTTGACTCTGACGTTCCTTTGACGAGGTCGCAGCAGAACTGAAAGGAACGTCAGAGTCGCCACACTAGGAACGGGACATTAGGCCCCGCGTTTTGATCGTTGATGCGACAATGGACCGCGTGCCGTCAACGGTCCAGTCGACCCGCCCGATGCGCTTCGATTCCCTAGTGATTTTTGCCTAGACGGGGGCGCTTGTATCCCGGCAACCCCCCGGGCTATGGTCCGCCGGAACTCAAGAAAAAGCCGGGAGAAAGTCATGTTGAGGGTGGTAGTTGCGGCGCTTGCCGGGTTGTTTGCCGCGCAGGCTTATGCTGCGGATGCGCCGACGGAAATCAAGATCGGCACCCTCTACGCCTCGTCCGGGCGCTTCGCATCGATTTCGATGCCGGTCTACACCAGCCTCAAGCTTTGGGCCGATCTGAAGAACGCCGATGGCGGGGTCTACGTCAAGGCGTTCGACAAGAAATTGCCCGTGAAGATTGTCGCCTATGACGACCAGAGCAACACCGCGACGGCCTCCACACTTTATAATCAGCTCATCACCCAGGATAAGGTCGATTTGCTGGCCGCCGATTCCGGTTCGGTCCTGACCGCGCCCGCCGTGACGATCGCGCGCGACCACAAGTACTTCCTGTTCGACCAGACCGGCACCGGCGCCAGTTTCTTCTCGAAAGACAATCCCTACATCGCGCTGATGGCCGACCCGGTGTCGACCATCTGGCCCAAGCCCGTGGCGGATTTCGTCATCCATGACGGCCCGGCGCTCGGCATCAAGAAGATCGCGATCCTGTATTCGACCAACGAATTCACCGGCACCCAGGCCAATGCGTTCCGCAAGTTCATCAAGGATTCCGGTGTGCCGGTCGAGATCGTCTATGACCAGGGCGTGCCGACCGAGACCACCAACTACACGGTCATCATCAACAACATCAACAACGCCCAGCCTGATGCGGTCTTTACCTTCGGCTACGCGCCAAACGACATCGCCTTCCTGCGCAATGTCGCGGATGTCGGCGTCAAGTTCAAAATGCTGTTTGTGATCTATGCGGGCCTCGAGAAGGAGCTTCTCGAGAAGAATGTCGGCGACAAAGGCCTTGAGCACGTGTTCACCTACGTGCCGCCGTCCGACCTGGAATACCCGGTCAACTTCGGCATGAACCTCAAGGACTACAAGGCGGCGTGGGACAAGAAGAATGCCGATGGCAAGCTGGAGTTCGGTCTCAATGCCATTGCTGGTTACACCACCGGGCTCGTTATCGAGAAGGCGCTGTCGGTCGCGACCAGCCTCGACCAGATGGAGTTGCGTCGCGCCGTGTTCAGCCTGTCCGGAAATCTCAAGACCCTGTGCGGACCTTTTGCGCTTGATGAGACGGGCGGGCAGACCGGCGAATTGACCCCGCTCGGCCAGCTCGAATTCGACGACCACGGACATCTGAAGTTCGTGTCGATCTATCCGCATGAGACAGCGACCGGCAAGCCCGTCTATCCGCGGCCGTGAGCGTTGGTAGCCTGTTGGGGGTAGAGCGCCGATGCTGACTTATGCGCTGGTCGCCGGCGTTCTCTTTGGATTGTATTTCAGCCTGGTTGGGATTGGCCTCAATCTCGTCTTTGGCGTCATGCGCATCGTCAACCTCGCGCACGGCGACTGCCTGATGCTGGGTGCGTTCATCGCATTCGGCCTGGTGGCGCTGACCGGGATCGATCCCTTGTTCGCCGTGCCGCTTGCCTTTGTGATCTTTCTGATCGCAGGGCTTCTTTTGTACTGGGTGCTGGTGCCGCGGCTGCAGGGCTCGACCAACCCGGAAATGCTGTCGATCATCCTGTTCTTCGGCCTGTCGCAGGTCATCGAAGCCGTCACCACGATCTTTCTTGGCACCAGCGAGCGCTCGATACCAAGCCGCACATTGGGGAGCGTGTTTTCCACCATCAAGGTCAAGCTGTTCGGCGGTGCGCCTGGGAGCACCGGGCCAGTGCAGATTTTGGGCCAGGGATTCCCCGCGCCCTGGGTGATTGCGGCCGTCACCAGCCTGATCGCGATCGGGCTGGTCTACCTTTATCTCTATCAGACTCGCCTCGGTACACTGACACGCGCCGTGATGTCGCGGCGTGACGAGGCATTTGCAACCGGGATCGACGTCGATCGCGTCTCGGCGGCGGCGTTCGGCATCGGGCTGGGATTGGCGGCGATCGCCGGCATTTTCGTGCCCTTCATGTTTGGCTCGGTCACCCCGGCTTTCGGCGCTGACGCTACCGTCACGTCATTTGCCATCGTCGTGCTGGGCTCGCTTGGCAATCCCCTCGGCACCGCGCTCGGCGGCGTCGTCTACGGCATCTGCTACATGGTGGTGCAGACCTATTTGAGCTCGTGGGCGGACTTGCTGCCGTACGTGCTCCTGATCTTCATCCTGCTGCTTCGTCCGAGCGGTCTGCTCGGAAGGCGGGTGCGTGTTGCCTAACGCCCTTAAACACACACTGCTCATTGCGCTACCGCTGCTGGTCATCTTCGCGGCGCTGCCGGGCGTCTATCAAAACCATCTGCTGCTGTTCAACTTCGTGATCTTCCTGATCCTCGCGCAGGGCGTGAACATCATCTACGGCTTCACCGGCTATCTGCCGTTCGGCTATGTCGGCTTCTTCGGCGCCGGCGCTTATGGCTTTGCGGTGCTGGTGATGCATTTCCAGACGCCGGCGGTCATAGCGGTGCTCGCCGGTGGTGCCGTCGGCGTCGTGCTTGGGCTGATATTGACGCCGCTGTTGCGTCTCTCCGGCGCCTATTTCGCGATCGCCAATCTGGCGGCGTCGCTTGCGGTGCTGCACTTCATCGCCAATCCGGCGCTTGAACAGATCACGCGCGGTCCGTACGGCGTCTCGCTGTCCGGCACGTTCAACCCCGATCACGCCTATGTGGCGGCGCTGGTCGTGCTGGCGCTCACGCTCGCTGCGGTGGTGTTTCTGAAGAACTCGCGCTTTGGCCTGGCGTTACAGGCGGTGCGGGAAGATGCCGTCAGCGCATCGATGGCCGGCGTCAACGTCGTGCGCATGCGCATCATTGCCTGGCTTGCCTCCGCGCTGGTCGCCGGCCTCGCCGGCGGCGTCTATGCCTGGTACGTCTCGGTGTTCTATCCGGACAACGTGTTCAGCGGCGAATTCAGCATCTTCGCCATCGTGTTCGCGCTGTTCGGCGGCGTTGCCACCATCACGGGGCCGATCGTCGGCGTGATCATTCTCTATGGCATCTACAATTTGATCGGCTTCACGACGCCGCAATATTTTCAGCTGATCTATGGCCTCTTGATCATGGGGCTCGTGCTGTTCCTGCCCGCTGGCCTCGTATCGCTCGCAACGCGCAGGGGGTGGCATGTCCCCTGAAAACGCGCCCATCCTTGAACCCATTCTTGGCGTCTCCAAGCTCGTGAAGCGCTTCGGCGGCTTCTTCGCGCTGGACGGCTTGAGCTTCCATGTCTCGGCCGGCGAGATTTTGGGGCTGGTCGGTCCCAACGGATCCGGCAAGACCACGGCCATCAATGTCATCTCCGGCCTTTATGCGCCGGATGGCGGCGAAGTCATGCTGGAAGGGGCGTCGATCGGCGGCGTTGCCTCGCACAAGCTCGTTCATCGCGGCATCAACCGCACCTTCCAGGTTCCAAAACCCTTCCTCTCGCTGACCGTGCGTCAGAACGTCGAGGTTGCGCTGGCCTATGGCGGCGCTGCAGCGGCGCCTGTGATGGCCGATTTGCTGGACGAGTATCGCCTTGCGGACGTGGCTGACCGCCCGGCAGCCGATCTCAACAATGCGCAGCAGAAGATGCTCGATCTCGTGCGTGCGCTCGCCACCCGTCCGCGGCTGCTGTTGCTTGACGAGCTTGCTGCGGGACTGAACCCGGCGGAGCTCGACTGGATCGCCGGGCGCATCCAGGCGCTCGCCAAAAGCGGCATGGCGATCATCGTGGTCGAGCATCTCATGGGCTTCATCGAGCATATCACCGACCGTGTTATCGTTCTCAACGCCGGCAAGGAGATCTTCGAGGGCAAGCTTGCGGTTGCGGTCAAGGTGCCGCAGGTGATCGAGGTGTTCCTGGGAGGCGAACATGCCGCCTGAAGCCACGCCCTTGTTGACCGCGCAGGGCGTCGATGCCGGTTACGGCACGATGCAGGTGCTGTGGGGCGTCGACCTCGACGTCCGCGCCGGGGAAACCGTGCTGCTGCTCGGCACCAACGGCGCCGGCAAAACCACTTTCCTCAAATCGCTGGTCGGCCTGATCGAGGCACGCCACGGTCATATCCGGTTGGGTGGGGCTGACGTGACGCGGATGCGCTCCAGCGAGCGGATGCGGCTCGGCATGACCTACATGTCGGAGCTTGCCGTATTTCCCGACCTGTCGATCGAGGAAAACATTCGCATCGGCGCGCAGGCGCTCGGGCATCCCAACCCAAAAATCGATGATCTCTATGACACCTTTCCGGTCCTGCGCGACAAACGGCGGAACCCCGCGTCCAGCCTTTCCGGCGGTCAGCGGAAAATGCTTGGCATCGCCAAGGCGCTAGCGGCCGAACCTCGCCTTCTGGTGATGGACGAGCCGTCCGCCGGATTGTCGCCATTATTCGTCAAGGAGGTCATCCGGATCCTGAGCGACCTGCGCGGAAGGGGATTGGCTTTGCTGATCGCCGAGCAGAATATCGGCTTCCTTGAGGTGGCGACCCGCGTGTTCGTGCTCGAAGGCGGCCGTATCCGCTTTTCCGGAACGGTCGCGGAAATGAGCGACAACGAGGCGTTGCGGCAGGCATATTTCGGACTGAAGTAATGCGAACCATCCGGATCGGGTCAGGCGCGGGCTACTCGGGCGATCGCATCGAGCCCGCGGTGGAACTCGCCGAAAAGGGCGACATCCAATATCTCGTATTCGAATGTCTGGGCGAGCGCACCGTGGCGCTGGCCCAGCAGGCGCGCCTAAAGAATCCGGAAAGCGGCTTTGACCCGTTGCTGGAAGAACGGATGCGGGCGGTGCTGCCGATCTGCGCCGCCAAAGGCATCAAGATCGTCACCAATATGGGTGCGGCCAATCCGCTCGCGGCGGCGCGCAAGACCGCCGCCATCGCGGCGTCAATGAATCTCTCGCGATTGAAAGTTGCGGCGGTCGTCGGCGACGACGTTCTCGAGGCCTGCAAGCAGCGCGACCTGCCGATCATGGAGTTCGACGGCAGGATCAGCCAGCTCGGCAACCGCCTGATTTCCGCCAACGCCTATCTCGGCGCAGCGCCGATGGTCGAAGCGCTCGCTGGCGGCGCCGATGTCGTGATCACCGGCCGCGCCTCCGATCCTGCGCTGTTCCTCGCGCCCCTGATCCATGCCTTCGGCTGGCCGATGGATGACTGGAATTTGCTCGGCAAGGGCATCGTTGCCGGGCATTTGCTGGAATGCGCCGGCCAGGTCACCGGCGGTTACTTCGCCGATCCCTTATACAAGGACGTCGCTGATCTCGCGCGGCTTGGTTTTCCGATCGGCGAAGTCGGCGAGGATGGAAGTCTCATCATCACCAAGGTTGATGGCTCCGGTGGCGCGGTGACCGCGCAGACCTGCAAGGAGCAACTGCTTTACGAAGTGCATGATCCGGCGAGATATATCCAGCCGGACGTGGTCGCGGACTTCTCGCAAATCGAGATCGAGGAGCTCGCTAAGGATCGTGTGCGCATCAGCGGCGGTCGGGGCAGCGCTCGCCCGCCGACGTTCAAGGTATCGGTCGGTTATGTCGACAGTTTTATTGGCGAGGGCCAGATCTCCTATGCCGGTCCCGGTGCGCTCGCGCGTGGCCGGCTCGCGCTCGACATCGTGCGCGAGCGGCTCGAGCTCACGGGTGTTGCGACAAGCGAATTGCGCTTCGATTTGATCGGCGTCGATTCCCTGCATGGCGCGCAAGTCTCAGGTCACGCCAACGACCCCTATGAGGTGCGCGTTCGCGTCACTGGCCGCACGGAAAACCTGCGTGAGGCGGTTCGGATCGGTAACGAGGTCGAAACGCTCTACACCAATGGTCCGGCCGGTGGGGGCGGGGCATTCAAATCCGCGCGCGATGTGGTCGCGGTTGCTTCCGTGCTACTGCCGCGCGAATTGGCGGCGCCGCAAGTACAGTTCGTCGGAGGTACTTAAGCGATGAAGCTGCGCGAGATCGCTCATTCCCGCACCGGCGACAAGGGCAACATCTCCAATATTTCCGTCATCGCCTATGACGCGAAGAATTACCCGCTGCTGGTGGCGCAGGTGACGCCTGCGCGTGTGAAAGCGCATTTCGCCGGCGTTGTCGAAGGCGAAGTGGTCCGCTATGAGCTGCCGAAGATTTTCGCACTCAACTTCGTGATGGACCGGGCGCTGGGAGGCGGAGTCACACGGTCGCTGGCGCTCGACGCGCATGGCAAATCGCTGAGCTCTGCCTTGCTCGATCTGGAGATTGATGCTGTTCCGGATAAAATATAACCGATCGACGAGAAATGATGACCATGCCGAACACGCCGACACTGACCTCGCTCGCAGCCGATCTCGAAAGCGGCCGCACCAATGCACGGAAACTCGTCGACGAATGCCTCGACAAGATCGCCGACAAGTCAGGCGAGGGGGCTCGCGCCTTTGTGCATGTCGATGTCGAGGCCGCGATCGAGGCTGCGAAAGCGATGGACCGGCTTCGCGAAGTGCGCGCCGCGCCGTCGCCGTTTGCCGGCATTCCGATCTCGATCAAGGATCTGTTCGACATCAAGGGTCAGGTGACGCGGGCCGGCTCGCGCGCGCTCGACGATTCACCGCCGGCCGAGGCCGATGCGCCGGTCGTGTCGCGCCTGCGTCGCGCCGGATTTATCTTGATCGGGCGCACCAACATGACCGAGTTCGCCTATTCGGGCATCGGCATCAATCCGCATTACGGCACGCCGAAGAGCGTCTGGCGACGCGAAGTCGGCCATGTGCCCGGTGGATCGTCGTCGGGAGCGGCCGTGTCGGTCGCCGATGGCATGGCCTACGGCGCGCTTGGCTCGGATACCGGCGGATCGTGCCGCATTCCGGCGGCCTATAACGGTATCGTCGGCTACAAGCCGACGCAGCAGCGCATCCCGCGCGATGGCGGCGTGCCTCTCTCTTTCACACTCGACAGCTTTGGGCCGCTGGCGCGCACCGTCGAGTGCTGCGCCGTGCTCGATTCCATCCTCGCCGATGAGCCGGTCCGGCCGCTCAACCCGCGTCCCGTCAAGGGAATGCGGCTCGCGGTGCCGACGACGATTGCCCTCGACGATCTCGACGATCACGTGGCAAAGAGCTTTGAGCGAACGCTCGACAAGTTGTCGCGCCAGGGCGCATCGATCGAACACATCGAAGTGCCTGAATTTCTCGATGTCGGTGTCATGAACAGCAAGGGCGGCTTCGCCGCGGCAGAGAGCTATGCCTGGCACCGCTACCTGATCGAGAACCATGGCGATATCTACGATCCACGCGTCTCGTCGCGCATCGCCCGCGGCGAAGCCATCACGGCGGCCGACTACATCGACATTCTGCAAGCGCGAAAGTCGTTGATCGCGCGCGCGACCGTGCGGCTCGCCCCCTATGACGCGGTGGTGATGCCGACTTCTGCGATCACACCGCCGCGGATCCTGGATCTTGTCGACGACCGCGCCTTCGCGAAGGCCAATCTGCTTTCCCTGCGCAACTGCACGCTGATCAATATGATGGATGGCTGTTCCATTTCGGTGCCCTGTCATCAAGCGGGCGAGGCGCCGGTCGGGTTCATGCTGAGCGCGGTGGGCGGTTCGGACCGCCGCATCTTCGCACTGGGCGCTGGCGTGGAGGCTGCAATCCATGTTTGACCTGACCTTCACCATTCAAACCAGGGATGGCGGCACCACGCCGCTAACGCTCGCGATCGACCAGGCCGTGATCGCCGGGTGGACCGGGCGCGATCCGGTGGCGCGCGACAAGCACATCGCGGAGCTCGAAGCGATCGGCATTGCCCGGCCGGCGACGACGCCGATCTACTATCGGTGCTCGGCGCGGCGGCTGACCCAGGAAGACAGCATCGAGGTCTGCGGCGGCAATTCAAGCGGCGAGGTCGAGTTCGTGCTGATCGGCTGGGAGGGCCGCACGTTCGTCGGCCTCGGCTCCGATCACACCGACCGCAGGGTCGAGAGTTACAGCGTCACCGTGTCCAAGCAGATGTGCGACAAGCCGATGGCCGCGACACTCTGGGAACTCGAGGACGTCATCGATCACTGGGACCAGCTGATCCTGCGTTCCTACGCCTGGATCGGGGGAAAACGGGAACTCTACCAGGAGGGAACACTGGACGCGATGCTGCCGGTGTCAGAGTTGCTCGTGCGCGGCTTTTCCGACGGAAAACTACCCGACGGATGCGCCATGTTCGGCGGCACATTTGCCGCCAAGGGCGGCATCCGCCCCGCCAGCCGGTTCGAATATGAACTGGAAGATCCAGCCCTGAAACGCACCATCCGCCACGCCTATGATGTGCTTGAGCTGCCGGTGTTGGGGTAGCCAGAAATCGGGTGGCTGCGGGCATCCTGTTTTGGGAAGGTGCCCGCATGAAAACAGCAACGCAAAATAGACGTCCCCAGCTTGAATCCGATATCGCCGCTCGCGTGGCCGCGATCGATTGGACGCAAGCGACAAACGATCTCGACGCACAGGGTTGCGCCGTTCTGAAGGGATTGCTCACGCCGGACGAATGCCGCGCGCTGGCGGCGCTCTATCCTGAAGACAGGATTTTTCGCAGTCGGGTCGTGATGGGCCGCCACGGCTTTGGCCGCGGCGAATACAAGTATTTTTCCTATCCGCTGCCGCAGCCGATCGCGGAATTGCGGCCGCTGCTTTATGCGGGCCTTCAGCCGATCGCCAATCGCTGGAACGAGACCATGGGGATCGATATCCGTTACCCCGAAGACCACGCGGCATTCCTGAAGCGATGTCATGATGCCGGCCAGCCGCGGCCGACGCCGCTGCTGTTGCAATACGAGGAAGGCGACTTCAATTGCCTGCATCAGGATCTCTACGGCGAGCACGTGTTTCCATTGCAGGTCGCGATCCTGCTGTCGGAGCCTCAGCGCGACTTCGAAGGCGGCGAGTTCGTGCTGACCGAACAACGCCCGCGCATGCAATCACGGGCCGAAGTCGTTCCGCTTCGGCAAGGCGACGGCGTCGCGTTTGCTGTGCATGTCCGCCCGGTGCAGGGGACGCGTGGCGCCTATCGTGTCAATATGCGCCACGGCGTCAGCCGGCTTCGCTCCGGCCGACGTCATACGGTCGGCGTGATCTTCCATGACGCCAAGTAGCGATCGGTGTGACGAATTGTTGTGAGGATGGGTCGCGTTGACGGCGGATTTGTTTGCTTGTCTTCCCAAGGTTCGGGCGTCGCGCGAGCAGATGGCCGAAGGCGCCGTGCTGTTGCGCGGCTTCATCGGTGAGTCCGAAGCGGACCTGATTGCCACGTTGCGCGAGATCGTGGCCGCCGCGCCATTTCGCCGGATGTTCACGCCCGGCGGTCACCAGATGTCGGTCTCAATGACCAATTGCGGTAGCGCGGGCTGGGTCACCGATCGCAGCGGCTATCGTTACGATCCCGTCGATCCCGAAACCGGCAAGCCGTGGCCGGCAATGCCGCCGGTCCTTCGCGAGCTTGCCGATCGTGCTGCCGAGGCCGCCGGCTTCTCCGGTTTCGCGCCAGAGGTCTGCTTGATCAATCGCTATGTGCCCGGCGCGAAAATGTCATTGCATCAGGACAAGGATGAACTCGACTTCGGCGCGCCGATTGTCTCGGTATCGCTCGGTCTGCCTGCGATTTTCATGTTCGGCGGCTTGAAGCGGAGCGACAAGCCGCGGCGCTTTCGCCTCGAGCATGGCGATGTCGCGGTGTGGGGCGGACCGTCTCGGCTGTTCTATCACGGCGTCGCGCCGCTCGCCGAAGGCGATCACCCCGTGATGGGACCGCAGCGTCTCAATCTGACGTTTCGCAAGATACGATGATATCAGGGGCTTGCCCGTCACGGCGTGTCAACGGCTGACGGCTCTCTTTCAGAACATGGGCAATGAAGCGCGACGCGGGCGCCGCTTCCGGTAACCCGCTTGGTGAAATGACCTTCAAGTCTTTCGCAAGTTCGATGCCGCTCAGCGGCAAGACGACGAGCTGTCCTGCCCGGACCTCGTCCGTGACTGCGGCCTCGATCACGAGCGAGATGCCTCGACCGGCACGGACGGCCCGTTTGACGGCCTCCGTGCTTCCGAGCCCTCTGACGGCGGTCAGTTGGTCTGCAAAGTGCCCGAACTGCTTCCTCAGAACTGTGTTCGTGCCGGTGCCCGGTTCGCCCCCGAGCAGTGCTTGACTGGCAAGCTCGCTTGCCTCGATCGCGCCGCGCCTTGCCCAGGGATGGTCAGGCGCGACGATGACGACGAGCGGCTCCCGGCGCCAGCTGTACTGGGTAAAACCCGGACGATCGCTCCACCATTCCATCAATGCCACGTCAGCGCTGCCGTTTGTCAGACGCTCGGCGACATCATGGTTGGGACCGACCCAAAGATCGACTGCAAGCGGGTCGCCGGCCTGGAAAGCCCTGAGCATCGATTGCAGCAGGTAGATGCCGATGTTGCTCGATGCCGCGACATGCAGGGACGGCCGCGCAATCATGGCGCGACTTCGTTCGGCTGTTTCCAGCATGGCCCGTGCGAGCGGCACAAAGGCTGCGCCTTGAGAGGTCGGTTCGACGACACCGTGACGACGCACGAGCAGTGGTGCGGCCAGGTCTTCCTCAAGCTGCCTGATATGTTCGACGACGGTCGAAGGCGACAGCTTCAGGTCCCGCGCTGCGGCTCGGAACCCGCGCTCGCTGAGAACGGCGAGGAATGTCCTAGCGTGCAGCAGGTTGAGCATGAGCCAACTGCTTGCCGGGATCGTTGACTGCGCCGGACGGAACGCGCCCGGCAAGAGCGTCGAGTATGCTCCGCGCTGCCGACAGTTCGATTTCACGTCTCACGTCGGTGACGGCTGATCCGATATGGGGCGTGAATACGGTCGGCGCCGACAAATCTGTCAGCCGCCGATCGATACCGGACGGCCTGTGCTCGAGCGCCCAATCCTCGCACTCGAACGCGTCAGCGGCATAACCTGCAAGGTGCCCGCGTCCGATGGCATCCGCCACCGCGCTCTCGTCGACCAGCGATCCGCGTGCAGGATTGACCAGCCTGGCGCCTCGCTTCATGGCTGCGATGGTTCTGGAATTGATCAGGTGCCGGGTGTCGTCCGTCAAAGGCAACGCCAGCACGACATAGTCGGACCGGGCCATCACGTCCTCAAGGCTCGTCATGGTGACGCTGGGCCATGACGCTGCAAGCGCGACGGATACCGACTGATCGTACGCCAGCAGGCGGCACTGAAATCCGGCGAGCCTTTCGGCGATCGCACGTCCGACAAGGCCAAATCCGACGATTCCGACTGTCGCGCTCGCAAGGCCTGCGCCGTAAAGCTCGGCGCGCCAGCCGCTATATCCGTTCGCCTTGATGTTTCGATCGCCAGTGACGATGTTTCGTCCGAGAGACAGCATCAACCCGATCGCGAGTTCCGCTGTCGGGATCGTCAGAAGATCGGGCACGATCGTGACCCATACGCCTGCATCCGTTGCGGCCTGAACATCGATGTTATCGAAACCCTTCAGCGCCGCTCCAATGACTCGAAGATCGGGACAGGCAGCGAAAAAATTCGCATCGATGCTGTCATTCATGAACACAAGCAGGCCCGCGGCGTCCCGGCACCGTTGCCGCACTTCCTGATAACTCCACGGGTCAAGCGATCGGTTGATCTCGACAGTCGCATGCGCCTCGAGAAGCGCCTGCGTCTCGGGGAAAACGGGGTTGGTGGCAAGGACCTTCGGTTTTGGGGCCATGTCGTGGTCTACTTATTTGAGGTGATTTCGCATGAGATCTCCGATCCCGTCGACCATGGTCACGCAGACCAGGATGCAAATCAGAATGGCGGAGACCTGGGCGTATTCGAGGACGCGGAGCGCCGCGATCAACTCGAAGCCGATGCCGCCGGCGCCGACCGCGCCGAGCACGGTAGACGCACGGAAATTGTATTCCCAGCGATAGATCGTCGTGTCCGCCAGTTGCGGCAACACTTGCGGCAAGATCGCGTGGAATACGACCTGGAGCGGCGAGGCGCCCGCTGCCCGGGCGGCCTCGATCGGCTTTGGATCGACATGTTCGATGCTTTCGGCAAAGAATTTTCCGATCATTCCGACAGAGTGGATGCCGACGGCGAGGACGCCGGGTAACGCTCCGAAGCCGACCATCGCAACGAAGATGATTCCCATGATCAGTTCGGGAATCGACCTCAGCAAATTCAACAGCGCACGTGAGGCGCGGTAGACGATTTGATTTGGCGTGGTGTTGCGCGCGGCAAACAAAGCAAGCGGCAGCGAAATCGCGACCGCGAGCGCAGTTCCTGCGACCGACATCGCGAGCGTATCTGCCAGCGGCCTGATCCAGGCGTCGAAACGCCTGAAGTCGGGCGGAAACATTTCACTGGAGAGCTGCTTGACCGCGGGCCACGCATCCGCGAAGCGTCTCGGGTCGAGTAGGCCGGTCAGCGCCATCGCGATGACGATCAGAACGATAATCATCAGTACCGCAGCGCCGCGTCTCAATCGCGCCGCGCCGTCACGGGCGAGGAGCGCTTCATACGCTGAAGGAACACCACTCATCCCTTGAGCTTTGCCAGATCGAGATCGAGCAGCTTCGCCGTTTCGCGCAGAATGTCGTAGGCATGGTCGTCCGTCGCCACGAAGCCTTCCGCGCGGAACGTCTTCAGGATGTCCTTGTCGTTGAGGTCGAGGAAGGCCTTCTTGATGGAGGCCTTGAGGTCCGGCGAAAGGTATCCTTGCATGGTGACGGGATAGTTCGGGATCGGATCGCTTTCCGCCAGAACGGTGATCTTGCTTCCGTCGATCGAGCCCTTGGCAACGAGCGATTTGAAGATCTCCTGGCTGAGGCCGCCCGCCTGAACCTGACCGGACTGGACGGCGCGCGCCACCGCATCATGTGCGCCAAGAAGAACATATTTGTAATCGGTATCGCCGACGAGGCCGTGGCGGGCGAGCAGCGCACGCGGGATCAGATGGCTGGAGGTCGAGGCGAAGTCGCCAAATCCGACCATCTTTCCCTTGATGTCGGCCAGCGTCTTCACGGGGCCGTCCGCCCGCGCGATGATGACGCTCTTGTAGGTGGGAGAGCCCTTCGAAATGCCAACGGCGAAAGCCTCGATGTCCGGAGCCTTTGATTTCGCCAGCACGTAGGAGAGCGGACCAAAATACGCGACTTCGATGCGGCCGAACCGCATCGCCTCAATCATCGAGGAATAGTCGGTGGTGACGACGAGCTCGATGCTCTTCGCCAGCGTCTGCTCCAGATAGGCCTTCAAGGGCGCCGCGTTCTGGATGATCGTGGATGCGTTTTCGTCGGGGAGGAGCGCCACACGCAAATTGGCGGGGTTTGACGCCTGCTCCGCTTCGGCCTTGCCGAGGACGAAGCCAAGGCTGCCGATCGTGCAAGCAAACAGAAAGCTTCTGCGTTCCATGACTTTTCCTGTTCTGATGTGCCGTGACTTAAGCTGCGGCCATTCGGGACGATGCGGTGAGGTAAATCTGATCGAGAACGTTCTGGCCGAGCTGCGAAGCCGGCCCTTCGAACACGACGCGGCCGCTCGTCAGTCCGATCACGCGATCGGCGAAGCGCCTGGCCAGTTCAACCTGATGCAGGCTGACAATTGCGGTGATGCCGTCCTCGCGGCAAATACGATGAAGATCGGCGAGCACTTTCTCGCCGGTTGCCGGATCGAGGCTTGCAATTGGCTCGTCCGCCAGAACGATCTGCGGGCGCTGTGCCATGGCTCTGGCGATTCCGATGCGTTGCTGCTGTCCACCGGAGAGCTCGTCCGCGCGATCAAGGGCGCGATCGATCAGGCCGACCCGGTCGAGCGCTTGCAGCGCGAGCAGGCGGTCTGTGCGTGGCAAGGGAAGCAGCGTTCTCAGGACGCCATGTGCGCTGATGCGGCCGAGCAGGACATTTTGCAGGGCCGTCAGGCGGCCAATCAGATGATGCTGCTGGAAGATCATGCCCGTTCGCTTCCGGTGTTCACGGAGAGTGCGGCTATCCCCAAAGATCGAGCCCAGGCCGTCGACGATAACATCGCCTTGCGTCGGCCTCACCAGAGCGTTCATGCATCGAAGCAGGGTCGACTTGCCGGCGCCGGACGGACCCAGCAGGACGAGGAATTGCCCCTTCGGCACGTCGATACTCGTCGGCAATACAGCCCGCATGCCGTTGGGATAGGTCATCGCAACATCGCGCAATTGCAGCATCGTTGGATTCCCAATAGCCGCCATGCCCCCGCCCTGGTGGCGAAGGTGATCGGCATTTGCAAACAGAAGACCGTTTTGTTCGGTAAATCCGGTTAGCAGCCGCACACGACAATCAAATGACGGCTTCGCAGCCGCAGGCCGCGGAGGGAGCCCCGGTCGTGGATATTTCCGCTAAGTGGATATTTCAGCTAAGGCTTGGCCGGATGGATGAAGGCCCAGGGGCTGACTTCGGAATCGCGGGGCACTTCGATATCGATCAGATAGGGACCGCCGTCCTTCAGCGCCTTTTCCAGCGCCGGCTTGAAATGATCCGGCGAGGTAACGCGAGCCGCGCCGACGCCAAAAGAGTCCGCGAGCTTGACGAAATCCGGATTGACCAGGTCGGAGGCGACGAGACGTCCGTCAAAGCGCTCGCGCTGGTCGCGCCGCACGTTGCCGTAAGAATTGTTGTTGAACACGAGGACCACGACGCCGATCTTGAACTGCACGGCGGTCGACAATTCCTGCACGCCGAACATGAAGCCGCCGTCGCCGGTGATCGCGACCACCGGCCGGTCGGGATGGGCGACCTTGGCGCCGAGCGCGGTCGGAAAGCCGGAGCCGAGCGTGCCCTGATAGCCTGAAGTGATAAACGTCCGTGGCTCGTAGATGGGAAAGCCATACCAGGACGCAAAGCCGACCTGCGACAGCTCGTCGGTGACGATCGCGTTCGACGGCAAGACCTCGCGCAGGATGTTGAGGTACGCCATCTGCGGCTGGATCTTCTGAATCTCTTCCAACGCCACGGCCGAAGCCTCGCGGATTGCCGCACGTCGGCCTTGGGTTTTGGAGTAGCCGGTCTTCCTGACGGCGGCCAAGAGCTCCGATGTGCCGGCCTTGGCGTCGGCCACAACTGCGGCCGTCGGCGGGTATCGCCGAATCTCGATCGGATCGATATCGATACGGATGGACTTCAATCCGTCGGGGCGGAACGGCCAGCGCGTCATCGTCGGCAATTCCAGCCGCGTGCCAATGCCGATCATGAGGTCGGTTTGCGGCCACAGCCCATAGGCGGCCGCCATGGTCAGTCCGAGTTCGTGTGCGTTGGAGACGATGCCGCGCCCGCTGCGGAAGGCGACAACAGGCGCGTCGATCAACTCAGCCAGCTCCAGAATCTCATCGCCGGCCTCGATTGCGCCTGAGCCGACGAAGATCATCGGCGTCTTGCTGGCCGCGATCAAACTCGCCGCGGCCTTGATCCGGTCGGGGTCGGGCTGCGGCACCGGAAAGCGATCGTAAACTTCGGCGGCGCCTGTTTCCGCCTTCTGCGTGAACACGTCCCAAGGCATTTCCAGCGAGGCCGGGCCGCGGCGTCCCGACATCATCTCCTGGAATGCGCGAGCGACCAGGGCAGGCGCGTTGGCGGGATATTCGATGCGCTCGGCCCATTTCACGAAACTGCGCAAGGTTGCGAGCTGGTCCGGCATTTCGTGCAGGTGCCCGCGTCCCTTGCCGAGAAAAGCTGTCGGCACCTGTCCGGTCAGGCAGAGTACCGGCTCGTTGCCGCCAAAGGCCGTCAAGAGCGCCGCGCTGGCATTGAGCACGCCGGGGCCGGGAACCACGCTGAACACGCCAGGCCTGCCGCTGGCGCGCGCATAGCCAAAAGCCATGTAGCCGCAGGCCTGCTCATGCCGCGCGCCAATCACCTTGAGCTGTGCCTGATGGAAGGCGTCGAACAGGCCATAGATCTGCGCCCCGGGCAGGCCGAACACGGTGTCGACGCCGTGCGCGACCAGACCGCTGACAATGGCTTCGCCGCCGGAAATTTGGGGCATTGAATGATCCAATCAAAAAGCTACGTGACTTCGTCGATCACGCCGTTGCGCAACACGCCGATATCATCGGCTTCAACTTCGATGACATCGCCGGGTTTCAAATAGCGCGGCGGATCGAAACGCGCGCCGGCGCCGGTCGGTGTGCCCGTGACGATGACGTCGCCGGGCACCAGCGTCGTGAAGGTCGAGATATAATTGATCAGATAGCGGAAGCCGAAGATCAGCCGCGAGGTGCGGTCATCCTGCCGTGTCTCGCCATTCACTTTGGTGGTCAGCCTGACATCGGCGATCTGGGACTCGCTCAGATAGGGAACGAGCCAGGGGCCGAGGCTGCCGGTGGAATCGAAATTCTTGCCTTGCGTGACGTTGAACTTGGCGTGGCGCACCCAGTCGCGGATGGTGCCCTCGTTGCACAGCGTGACGCCAGCGACGTGGCCAAGCGCATCACGCTCGGTGATATGCCGGCCGGCCTTGCCGATGACGAGCACGAGCTCGCCTTCATAGTCGAGCTGCGCGGAGGCTTTCGGCCGCACCAGCGGCGTTTCGTGGCCGACGAACGAGCGCGGGTTACGCAGGAACATGCTCGGATATTTCGGCGCGTCCGAGCCGTCTTTATATTCGGCGTTGCGGTCGGGATAGTTGACGCCAATACAGATGATTTTTTCCGGCGAAGGAATTGGCGGCAGCCAGGTGACGGCTTCGATCGCGTGATCGGCTGGATGACGCGCCGCATCCTCGGCGAGCCTGTTCAGGGCGCCGGCTGCGATCACCTCGCGCAAGGTCGGAAAATCCTTGGCCCATCGCGCAGAGAGATCGACGACCCCGCGATCGGTTACGGCGCCGTATTTGGTGGCGCCATTGACGGCGAAAGTGGCGATGCGGGAGGGG
>Ga0070741_10002601_pt1 | contig 47704 bp, 46 predicted proteins | sample Coa_R1_4_FD_66440 | JGI IMG/M metagenome (GOLD analysis project Ga0070741, IMG submission 66440) | Surface soil microbial communities from Centralia Pennsylvania, which are recovering from an underground coalmine fire - Coalmine... | ecosystem: Environmental > Terrestrial > Soil > Unclassified ... | reverse complement strand
GGTCGCAGCAGTGATCAGCGCTTCGCGAGTAAGCGCCCGCCAGCATTTCGTGTCCGACGTTTTCGTCGGTGGTACGCTGGGCTATCTTATAGGTCACTATGTTGTGAGGGTCCATTCTTCATCGAATCATCCGATGCCGACAATTTCGCCAATTTTCAATCAGAAGACGAACACGTACGGTGTGGCCGTTGGGCTGCATTTCTGATCAGTGTGTTTACTTAAAGCTCTTGCGTTTACCAGGTTTTGCCTCCGCTATTCCGGATTGCTGTAATATCATTCTCTATTCTTATCCTGATCTATAAACTTAGATAGAATCAGGTCGTCGAAGAGCAGGTTTTCTGGAAAGGGCCAAATACGCTGCATGAGCTTTGAAACGATTCAGATAAATACAGTTGGCAGCATTGTAACGATAGTCCTGAACCGACCGCGAGCTTTGAACGCGATAAACGCGCAGATGCTTGATGAGCTCAGCGCGGTTCTGGATCAGCTCGCGAGTGACGAGCAGGTGAGGGTGGTAATTCTAACCGGAGCACGACGAGCGTTCTGTTTTGGCGCGGATTTCGACGATCTGACCGGCGAGACACCGGCTGAAACCAGCGCAAATTTCGAAAAGGCGTTGCCGCGTTTCCAGAACGTAATAAGAAAGTTGTACAACCTGCCACAGCCCACAATTGCTTCCCTGAACGCTTTTGCCGCCGGCGCCGGTCTTGATTTAGCCATGGCTTGCGACATTAGAATCGCCTCAGACAAGGTCAAATTGAGCGAGGCTTTTGTTAAAATGTCATTGGTTCCAGACGGAGGCGGAACGTGGTCTCTGCCGAGAATCGTGGGATATCCTCGCGCGGCGGAACTGGTTTTTACCGGCGAACCGATTGATGCAAATGAAGCATCTTATATAGGTTTGGTCAATCGAGTTGTGCCAGCCGCCGAGTTGGAAGAGACTGTAAACGCGCTCGCCTCAAGAATTGCCGCGGCGCCAGGCGCAGTCGTCCGACGCGCAAAGCAGTTGCTAAAAGCGAATTCTTCGGGCAGCCCGTCGGAAAGCTTAGATGATGCACTCGGTCGGGAAGCCATAGCGCAGCTTGAATGCATTGACGAGCCGGCCTTCGCGCAAATACTTAAAGATCGGCGCAAAAAGGAATAGAAGCAATCCGGGCGCATTATCCGCAAGATTTTTCCGGCGCACCGTTCCTAAGAAAAAGCACTGATCCGGATAACCAACTTCGAATATATGCGACTACTTATTGTTGAAGACGAAAAAAAGATGGCCGACTCGCTCAAGCGTGGTCTTGAAGAAGAAGGCTACGCGGTCGATGTGGCCTACGAGGGCGAAAGCGGGCTGTTTCAGGCGCTCAACAATGCCTATGATGTGGCCATCCTTGACATAATGGTGCCCAAGCCTGATGGGCTTGAGATCTGTCGCAAGATGCGCGAGAGCAAAATCTCGACACCTGTTCTGTTGCTGACTGCCCAGGATTCTGTCGAGATGAAAGTCAAGGGACTGGATACCGGCGCGGACGATTACCTGACAAAGCCGTTCGCGTTTGCTGAATTGATTGCTCGCATACGAGCGCTCAGCCGCCGTTCTCGCAGCGAAGTCGCCCTCCATTTGCAGATTGCAGATCTGACGTTAGACCCACTCACAAGAAGAGTTGCGAGAAGCGGGACCGAGATTGTTCTGACCGCGAAAGAGTACGCCCTACTTGAATGCTTTATGCGGCATCCGAACCAGGTGCTGTCGCGCACGATTCTGTCGGAAAAAGTCTGGGATGAAAATTTCGACACATTTACGAATGTCATCGATGTTTACGTTAATTATTTGCGGAACAAGATCGACCGCAACTTCGAGCCAAAGCTGATACACACAATTCGTGGTGCGGGTTATGTGATGAGGGTTCCTTCCAATTAACGAAATCAGCCCTTGAATACATCTTTCAGGCTTAGCTTTAATCCAGACAACACAAGCGAGGTCACATCATCATTCTCGTGAAATGTCGCCATAAGCTCCAGCGCGTTTTCTTTCAACGAATAAAGTTCCAGGGTTCGATTTTCGGGATCAACAATCCAGTATTCGTTAACTCCAAACCTGGCGTAAATCTCTCTCTTCAGTTTGCGATCTCGTCGCTCATTCGACGATCCCGGAGAAAGTATTTCGATCACTAGTTCCGGACTTCCGATCAACCTGTCACCGGAAAGGATGTGGTCACATCGTTCGTTACTTACAAAGATAATGTCCGGGATAACACCATTAAAATCATCGAGAATAAGCCCCATGCCTGCGAGAACATAACCCAGGCTATTAATATCACAGTGAGATTTCAACCCGGCAAACAAGTTAGACGAGATACATTGATGCACAAATCCTGGAGAACGAGACACAAATAATTCACCCTCAATGATTTCGTAAATATTTCCGTCATCCGGAAAAGAGTCCAGATCTGCAATCGTAAATGTTAATTGAGGACTTTTCATTGAAACCTCAACCGCCGTTAAGAAAAGGTGTCACCATAGTAACATTCTGTTCCGCACAATGCACTCGACAAAAGTTGTGCTTCTTCGATGGTCACCGTTTCTTCAACTTCCCCGCGAAATACTTGCGGACCTTCGCAACCTTTGGTGCAACCACCATCTGGCAATAAGGCTGCTGAGAATTATATTTGAAATATTCCTGGTGATAGTTCTCGGCCTTGAAAAACTTTTTGAGCGGGACGACTTCGGTCACGATTGGTCCGTCCCAGATCTTTGCCGCATTCAACTCCTGAATCATTGACTCGGCCACGGACTTCTGCTGATTGTCATTATAAAAGATAGCCGATCGATACTGAGATCCGACATCGGCGCCCTGACGATTGAGCGTTGTCGGATCGTGTACCGTATAGAAGACTTCGAGGATTTCTCTGAGAGAGATGACGCCTGGATCAAAGGTTATTTGGACAACCTCGGCGTGACCTGTCGCGCCTGAGCAGACATCGTAATAGGTCGGATTTTCAGTAACACCGCCCGCATAACCGGACTCCACTTTTTCGACGCCCTTTAACTCGTCAAATGCTGCTTCGATACACCAGAAACAGCCTCCGGCCAGTGTTACGGTCTCAGTTTGTTTCGTGCCATTTGGAATCTTTTCATCTGTCACGGAGTTGCTCCTCCTCTATCTTTTATCAGCCACGCAAATAATCGGTTGCTGGCTTTTGTGTAATTCGCCGTGCCATAATCACTAAGCTCGATTGAAGCCCTGATAATTGTACATCCTTGTACAACGAGGTGACATGACATTAGGTTTTTGGAAGCTTTCGCTGAGCTTCGACGCGTCAAGCCTTAAAGAGGATGTTGAAAAGCTCGGAACGGAAGACTGGATCCAGCATTTCAATACCGGCTATCACGACGGAGGCTGGGACGGGATAGCTTTGCGCGCAATTAAAGACAATCGTCAAAGTCTTTACACCGGAAATAACCGTGGGAACCAACTATCGGACACACACAGTCTCCAGGTGTGTCCATATTTCCAATCAGTTCTTGGTGCTTTTAAATGTCGGATATCGTCTGCTCGGATCCTTCGACTTAAGGCGAATTCCAGTATTCGTGAACATCGAGACTACAACATAGGATTTGATTGCGGGGTAATCAGGATTCATATTCCCATCGTCACGAATCCGGATGTTGAATTCTACCTGGACGGCAAACAAATAATAATGAACGAAGGCGAGTGCTGGTATCTGGATATCAGCCGCCCGCACAGAGTAAACAATCTGGGCAAGACGGACCGCCTGCACCTGGTCCTTGATTGCGAGGTCAATGATTGGTTGGACGAAATGATTCCGCTCCACGATCAGGATAAATCCGGCCAGCAGAACGCGGCATTGCGAATCGCAGTTGATGCAATCAGGAAAAACGGCCTGGGTGAATTTCGTCTTCTGGTCCTTAAGGATCCATCACTGCAGGAAAAACTGCGGTTACTTGAGCAGAGAGATGCGTTTGTCAATACAACACTACAGGTGGCGTGGAATCTCGGATACATATTTACCGCAGCGGATTTGATCGCTGAGATGGACCGAGGGCATCAAACCGGGGCCGATCTATGGACAGTATGATAGGCCCGGACGTGTTCACTGGATGGATCCCTGTTCGATTTTATTGGCGAGACGATGGTCCGTACATCGATTGGTGTTACGCGGGTAAACACGACTTCACCGAAATCTCATTTTCCAGAGATATCCAGACACTTCTTCGTTTGCCTTTCAACCAGGTTTTTCGACATCAGACACCGATAACGGAACTTCGGGAATGGCAAACGATCAAACCTGGCATCAAACCTACTGCCTTTATCTTCCACGCGTCCAGATCCGGAGCAGGGCTTGTTACTCAAATGCTGACGTCGTTCAAACAGAACATTGTGATCTCTGAAGCGCGTTTAATCGACTCAATTCTGCGATCTCACGTGAAAAATGATTCTGTCACTGATGCGAACCGCGTTGAGTGGCTGCGCTGGGTGATCAGCGCGCTCGGACAGAAAAGGAAAGAACAACAAAGGAACTTGTTCGTTAAATTCGATAGCTGGAACACAATCTATTTACCGTTGATCCTCCGAGCGTTTCCGGACGTGCCCTGGATATTCTTGTACCGCGACCCTGTCGAGATTCTGGTTTCCCATCTCAAGCAGAGAGGAATTCACATGGTGCCTGGAATGATCGAACCATCAGTATTCGGGTTCGATGATGAGGTCTTGCGGGTCGCGCCAGAGGATTATTGCGCCCGTGTGCTGGGATCGATATATCAGGCCGCTCTGGCGCAGTCTGACCGTCCAAATTGCACGCTGATTAACCACAATCAGTTACCGCACGCGTTGGTCGCGTTTCTTACAAGTTCCATGGATTTAAGCGAAGAAGACAACTCGAAAATATGTGCGAGAGCTGAATATGATTCTATCGATCCATCCCGCGAAGCAACATCGGTGATAAAGCAACTGTCTGCCGATCTAGTCGGGCCGGCATACCTCGCTCTAGAGTCCAGGCGACTTTCTCCGCTAAAAAGCGCGCAGGAATGTGTAAATTCGTAACTATTTCAATCTGTTGTTTATATCGTTTTTACTTGTCAGCGAGTCCGTCACCAAGTAGAATCGCCGCCGTTACACGAAAAATCACCCAAAGCAGCGCTGTTGTTAACCAACCTTAACGCGTGTGTGCGTAATCAGGTCGCGAGGTAAGCGTCTGTCTGGGCAAGGCTCGAGAATTCAACTCTCAAAAGTACTGAGTGCGATCCTTCGTTTGGATCGGACATTGGAGGAATCAATGAGATTGTCGTCACTAAGTGGAAGTCTGTTCCGGTCACTTGCTAAGCAAACTCGTCTGGCCGCAAACGTCAGGACGTGCATCACCATAACGCTGCTGCTTCTGGCAGCCACCGCATCGCTTATTGCCGTCTCGGCGCACATATCCAGTTACCGACTGACTAGCCGGAACACAGAGTCGGGAAGGCGCTCCGGAATCCAAACGCCTTCGGTCAAGCCAGCGATAGTTGACGCCCTTTCACGAAAGAGCAATCTCTTCAGCAAGTCGGCAGTTAATTTGTTTGAGCCACCCCCTCCGTCTCCGTTTACGCCGGGCGATGTGGTTGTTTATCGTGTTGGAGACGGCAGCGCTACCCTTCCGAGCACATCAACAGTCGTTTTTCTGGATGAATACACGCCGGCAGGGACACTGGTTCAGTCTATTCCAATGCCCACAACCGTTAACGGCGCCAACAAACGACTGACCGCCAGCGGCACAGCAACATCTGAAGGTCAATTGACCCGGTCAATTGACGGCCAATATCTAACAGCGGCCGGATATGACGCAGCTACCGGTGCCACTGTCACAAGCTCATTATCAGCAACTGTCAATCGGGTTATTGCTCGCGTCGACGCAAATGGTAATGTTGATACGACGACTGCACTAAATGATGCCGCTTCAGGATCAAACCCGCGCGGCGTCGTCAGTACAGATGGCACGAATATGTGGATAACAGGAGGCGCAGGCGGTATTCGATATACCACTGTGGGCTCGACGACTTCTGTTCAACTGAATGCGGCGGTCACAAACCTTCGTCAAACAAATGTCTTTAACAATCAGCTTTACGTCTCTTCAGCATCGGGAACGACGCGACTTGCTACGGTTGGAAGCGGAATACCGACCACTTCAGGTCAGTTAATAACGCAGCTTCCCGGGATTCCAACCACTTTAAGCAGCCCCTATGGGTTCTTTTTCGCGAAATTAAATCCAGGCGGAACGGGGCCTGACACAGTATATATTGCAGACGACAGCACTTCAGCCGGGGGGCTTTTTAAGTTTTCGCTCGTGGGCGGCACGTGGGCAGCGAACGGCAGTGCTGTGGGCACGTCCCTGGGCGTGCGCAGCATTACCGGAACAGTTCAAGGCAGTACGGCAACACTCTATGTGACATCGTCTTCGGGTCTGTTGAAGATCACCGACACCAGTGGCTACAACGCACCAATCAATGGAGCACTTGCGCAGATCGCCTCTGCGGGCACGAATAAAGCTTTCCGGGGAGTAGCGTTTGCCCCGACCAGCACCAACCCGTCAACAAATCCGACCGGTGATGGCTCTGCAAACCCGTCCACGGTCGCCGCAGGAGGTCAGACACTGCTGACGGTAACTGTGACTCCAGGCGCTAATCCGACCAGCACCGGACTCGGTGTAACCGCAAACCTTTCCGCAATTGGCGGCAATGCTTTGCAAACATTTGTTGACGATGGAACAAATGGGGATTTGGTGGCCGGCGACGGAATCTTTTCCTATTTGGCTACTGTGTCTCTGACTGCAACCGGAGGGAACAAGAGCTTACCGGTCACGATTACAGATGCGCAAAGCCGAACCGGCAATACCAGCATTTCGCTATCTGTGCTGGCCGCCACTCCACCTACTGGCATCGGCTCAGCCAATCCCAGCACAGTGCAGGTCGGTAGTTCGACTTTACTTACGGTTAGCGTGACACCAGGCTCCAACCCTGTCAGCACTGGACTCAGCGTCACGGGCGATTTGAGTTCAATCGGAGGTTCGGGCGTAGCGCAATTCTTTGATGATGGAACGCACGGCGATGTCACTCCCAATGACAACATCTTTTCATTGAGCGCTACTGTCGCCGCAGGAACCAGTTCAGGTGCAAAGTCACTGCCGATTACAATTAGTGATGCCCAGGCGCGCAGCAACTCAACCACAATTTCGGTTACGATTCCATCACCTCCTCCGCCGACCACAATAAAGATCAGCCAGGTCTACGGCGGCGGCGGTAATTCCGGTTCAACCTACACTAACGACTTCGTTGAGTTATTCAATTCTGGCTCGACGCCTATTGATATCACTGGCTGGTCGATTCAGAATACTGCGTCCAACGGAACGTCCTGGACACTCAATGGACCGCCAACCGTGCTTTCCGGAGTAATCCAACCCGGCCATTACTATTTGATTCAAGAGTCTCAGGGTAATGGAGGAACGACCAGCTTGCCCGCGGCAGATGTCGTAGGTTCCATTGCTCTGAGTGCCACGAACAGCAAAGTGGCCCTTGTCGCAAACAGTACCGTGCTGACCGGTTCGTGTCCTCTCGGAGGTGCCGTTGTTGACTTCGTCGGTTATGGCAGCGCAAATTGTTTTGAAACGGCTCCAGTAGGTCCGCTGTCAAATACTACCGCGGCGATACGAAAGGGCAATGGTTGCCTCGATACTGACAACAACTCCAACGACTTCGTAATAAACGGGCCGATTCCGCGAAACAGCTCTTCGCCTGTCAATTCCTGCGGCGGCGATCCGACGCAGCCTTTGGGACTTGGCATAGCTTCGCCGCAGTCATTAGAACCCGCCAGTAATACATTGCTGACGGTAAGGGTGACGCCGGCAAGCACTCCACCTAGCACGAGCATCACGGTGACAGCCGACCTGACAAGCATTGGTGGCCCGTCATCAGTGGCATTCGTTGACGATGGGACAAACGGAGACCAAACGGCCGGGGACAATGTGTTTTCAGTAACGGCAACGATCGGACCGTTCATATCCACCGGAGCCAAGAGCATTGTGGCAACGATAACCGACGGCCAGGGACGCGTTGCAACTGCTCCTATCACGCTTACAATCCAGAGTCCGACCTGCGGCGTAGAACGATGGTCCGTAAAAGTCGGCGCGGATCCTGACTCAACGCTGGTGAATCTCAATAATGCGGTGCCAACGACTATCACGGATCTGAGTTCCCTGACTCCCCCGGCCGATCCGCCAGGGCCGCCTGATAACGCTCGAATTGCGCCGACAGAGACCACAATGTACGTCATCAACGCGACGATGACTCTTTATAAGAAAGAGACAGACGTCGATTACCACATTGTTATACAGGACGATAACGGCCACACGATGATTGCTGAGATTCCTTCTCCTGCCTGTATCATTACAACACCGCCAAGCGGCCAGCGTCTTCCGGCGCAGAGTCCATTTGCCACAGCAATCGCAAACGCGAGAGCTAAGTTCGATGCGCGTCTGACAGCGCTCCCGAATTTCCAGACAGCTAATATACCGGTAAGGATCACCGGCGTGGGGTTCTTTGATTTCATCCATGGGCAGACCGGTGTTGCTCCGAATGGAATAGAGTTGCATCCTGTTCTGGATATAAGCTTCCTTAACAGTACGACCACAGCACTTGCGTCGTCTGCGAACCCATCTCAGTTCGCGCAGTCAGTTTCATTCACAACTACGGTGACAACAGCGGCATCAGGCACACCGACAGGTAACGTAACCTTCTTCGATGGGTCGAACTCGATCGGTATCGTTCCTCTCGATCAGAACGGGCAGGCTGTATTCACAACCGACTCGTTGACTGTAGGGTCACATACGATCACTGCTTCTTATCAGGGCGATAACGCATCGGCGACGAGCACTTCTACGGCGGTGATACAGGTGGTCAATAAGGCCGACCAATCCATCAGTTTCGATCAGCCGCCGGATAAGACTTTCGGAGATGCGGACTTCGCTCTGACTGCCGCTGCATCGTCCGGGCTCTCGGTGAGTTTCCAGGTAGACTCAGGACCGGCGACGATCTCTGGCAATATAGTTCACATAACCGGAGCAGGAACGATTGCGGTCCGAGCATCACAGGCGGGGGATGACAGTTACAATGCTGCGGCGGATGTGACCAGAACATTCACGGTAGGAAAAGCCTCGGCAGTCATTACGGTAAATGGCTTCACCGGCGGATACGATGGGCAACCCCATGGCGCGACCGGTTCTGCGATTGGTGTTTTTGGCGAAGACTTAAGCAACCTGCTTAATCTGGGCTCCAGCTTTACCAATGTCCCCGGCGGAACTGCCACATGGGCGTTTGCAGGAAACAACAACTATCAGAGCGCGACCGGCTCGGTCAGCATCGTCATCAACAAGGCCGATCAGACTATTACCTTTAGTCAGCCGCCAGACAAGACTTTCGGCGATGCGGATTTCACGCTGACGGCGAGCGCATCATCGGGATTTGCTGTAAGCTTCCAGCTCATTTCGGGTCCTGCTACCCTGTTCGGCAACAGTGTTCATATTACCGGCGCTGGAACATTAACGATCCAGGCATCGCAGGCCGGCGATGGAAATTACAACCCGGCCCCCGACGTCGTTAGAAGTTTGCTGGTTTCGAAAACTTCCGCTGTCATTACAGTAAATGGCTTCTCGGGCGTTTACGACGGCCACCCACACGGCGCCACCGGCACAGCCGTTGGGATTAACAGCGAGGACCTAAGCGGCCTGCTTAATCTAGGCGCCAGTTTCACAAACGTTCCAGGCGGAACTGCGGTCTGGTCCTTTGCCGGAAACGCCAACTATCAGAGCGCCACCGGTACGGTTAGTATCGCTATCAGCAAGGCCACACCAACTTTAGTCTGGAATAATCCGGCTGATATAACCTATGGAACTCCGCTGGGCGCAGGGCAACTTAACGCAATTGCTTCTGTGCCTGGCGGTTTCATTTACGCTCCGGCAGCGGGCGTTATTCTAAATGCTGGAAGCGGTCAGACCCTGTCAACGACGTTCACGCCGACTGACACGACAAACTACAACGGTGTCTCAGCTAACGTTTTGATCAACGTCCTGAGAGCTAACCCGTCATTCAGTAACCTGAGTTCTCCCGTCATTCCGATAGGAACGCCTATGACAACCCTGGCAGGTAAAATCAGCTTCGGGTCTCTGATTCCAACCGGAAGCGTACAAATAACAGTGAATGGTGTGACTCAGCCTGCTGCTATTCAGGCGGCCGGCAATTTTTCGTCCAATTTTGCTACTGCCGGACTGGCGCCGATTAGCCCGCCCTACACGATAACTTACAATTATGGCGGCGATATCAATTTCAACGCGGCAAGCGGCGGCGGAGCTCTTACAGTCGGTTACAACGTAATGGCTCTCTATGACCAGACCAAAGCCGCAAACAGCGGAAGCACTATTCCGATAAAGCTGGAAATAACCGATGCCAATGGTAACAATATTTCCTCATCGAACACTGTGTTGACGGCTGTGGGTGTTGGGCTGGCCTCTTCGACCAGTTACGGACCAGCTGATCACGCAGGTAATTCGAATCCGAATAATGTCTTCCGATTTGACGCTGGTACTTACATTTTCAATTTGAAGACGGCAGGACTATCGAGCGGTCTGTACAATCTCTACTTTACAATCGGCACGGATCCAACGCTGCATGCCGTTCAGTTCCAGATACGGTAACCTGGCGTCGGCAGAGCGATCACTAGAACAGCGCCGGGGTGCAATTACAATTAATTGCACCCCGGCGCTGTTGGTTTTCGAGCTTTTTCTCTGTAGAAATATCCGATTGGAATTCCAGAGCGGATTAAATCAAGATTTCTGTTCCTTTTTGCATCTCGATTTGATTGCACCTATGGGACCGCTGACGTAGCTGATCTTAGTTACCATCTCGTTGAAACCAACAGAGATTGCAATTCCTCGCGATCGATACTCTACGCTGACCAGAGGACCGTTTGGCGATTCATAGATAAGCTCGGAGTCCTCGCCGCCTTTACATTTGTCGAAATCATATTTAGTGACGATATAGTCCTTGCCGAAATGTGCCACAGCCTTTTCGCGGGTTAACTTGTCGGGATAGGACTCGATTCTCTTGATTATGCCGCTTCGTTTGTCATACACGACCGTAAACGAGCCAGGAAGTTCTCCGCCGGTTTCGTAATGGCTGAAAACATCCTGGCGAGAGTCTTTCTCCTCTTCGTCGTCATCCTGACGATGCGACCGTGTCCATTTCGGCTCTCCTAAAATTCGCAACATTGCGGAGCGATTTGATTTGCCTACAACGAGTCCGCGAAAGGTAGCGGCTCGCCAGACGTGACTGCCCGAGTGACCGGCATATCCCGTGCTGAGCATTAAAGAAAGCGTCAGTACCCATACCATAATATTCGTTTTCAACTCCGAACCTGAAGAAGTCACCGATCATGGATTACCAAATAAACGGCAGATTCGCATGTGGCCAATTCTTCATCAATATTGATTGTCGTTAGTACCAACTTCCTGATGATTTAAGAAACGCGGACGGTACTGTTCAATTATATCATTGAAGAACTGTACGCGCCCCCTTTGGCCTTTGAAACGAATTCATATGCAGTTGCCAGGTTTTGCAGCGCAACTGTATAAGGGTTAGCGCAAGGGCAATCCAATGCTGCCCTTAAACTCTCACTTCACATCGGTATCAAATATCTTATCGATCAACTCCATCAAATCTGCCGGTGCGCCGGGTTTGATCATCTCTCTCTTAAGAATTTCTTTCTGATTTGCCGTCAAAACGTGAACGGCGTCGCGCATCGTTTGTCCTTTAATCGCAAGTAACTGCCACGTCACGTCTTTCAGCTCAACCGTTAGTCTTTCGCGCAGCTTTTCATCAGATTTGTCCGCCAGCATGTCTTGGTAATCTTGCTTAACAATACTCGCCAGTCGCGTCGCCAGAGGCGCGGCTTTCTTTTCTGCTTCTGACTTTATTTTTTTAATCGCCTGTTTTTGCGATTCTGTTAAAGGATAAGAGTTCTTATTATCTGGTTTGCCTGCACCCGGTGTTTGAGCCACCGCCTGTATTGCGACCAGCAATAAAATCGCTACCATTTGTGCTGGTATGAAAACATTCATCTTATGATTGCTCCTTTATCTGCGAGCATCTGTCTCTCCAGACTGCCCTCGAATATTGACGCAGGTTATTATCCACAAATGCCTCATGAATCTGTAATATTAACTTTTAGAAGTAAAAGGAAACCGGTGATTAGATAGATGCTCTCCCTTCGGTCAAAACTCGTCATTTGGCATACGGCAATCGTAGCGCTGGTCCTTACCGCATTTGCCTACGCGATCTATTCATATTTGTCTTATGGATTGATTCGGATAGTTGATACTTCGCTGAGGCAATGGGCGGAGAGGCAGGCAAGCTCAATAAACAACACCGCAGAGCCTTCGAATCAATCGTCCGCTCCGGTCATTGTTCCACAGCTTGCTCAGATAATAGAGGTGGATGGCACGGTTGCCGATCAGATGACCGACCCCGAAGGGCACACCCTGCCTGTCGATATTCAGTGGCTTCGTCACGTCGCGGATAAAGGCGGCACCAGCTTTGACACGGTTGAGATAACCAAAGGCGAGTACGTTCGGGTAATCACCTACACAGTTTGGGATGACCATAAACACATCGATTGCTATATCAGAGTCGGTCAATCTCTTGCAGAGCTGCGTATTGCGCAGAGTAAATTTCTTTGGCTGTTTTCATGGACAATGCCTCTGGCCTTGGCGCTGACCGTAATCGGCGGCTACTGGCTGGCGCATCGCGCAATAGCCCCGGTCGACAAGTTAACTCGCGCGGCTCGTCAGATAAGCGAAAAGAATCTGCAAGCCCGCGTCGAAACTCAATCGACGAACGACGAAATCGGACGTCTGGCGGATACGTTCAATGAGATGATCGCGCGACTGGAACAGGCTTTCGAGCGACAAAGGCAATTCACCGCGGACGCTTCGCACGAGCTGCGAACACCACTTGCGGTAATGCGAAACGACATCGAGGTTGCTTTACGCCGCGAACGCGCGCCGGAAGAGTACCGTCGCGTGCTGGGCAGCACTCTCGAAGAAAATGTCCGGTTATCGAAATTGGTTGAAGACTTGTTGACTCTGGCTCGATCTGATTCCGGCGAAGTAGAGATCGAACACTTGCCCGTCGCATTGGACAAGTTGACCCGCGAGCTTTGCGAGTACGCATCGCCGATGGCGGGCGCAAAGGGTTTAAAACTGACAGCAGCGACCGTTCCGGTCACGGTCAGCGGCGATTCAAGGCGGCTGAAGCAGCTTTTGCTTAACCTGATTGACAACGCGATCAAGTATACCGATATGGGTTCAATCGAATTGAACCTGACTGCAGATTCCGATACTGCAAGATTAAATATCAATGATACAGGAAGGGGAATCGCGCCCGATGATCTTAACCGCGTGTTCGATCGATTCTTCCGCCACAGCCACGCCGCCAGCGACGAAGCCAGTGGAACAGGTTTAGGTTTAGCGATCTGCAAATGGATAGTGCAGGCGCACGGCGGCACGATCTCAGTCGCCAGCACAACGGGATCAGGGACGAGCTTTAAGATAGAGATTCCGCTTATAAGCGCTGAGCAAAGCGAAGAATCAGCGAATCAGGCGGTCAGCGAAACCGAAGTTCGGACTTCATCTTCGCCCGCTTTCTGATCGTGATCTACTTCCTGCTTCCCTTGTTGATGAATTATTTACCACATCTTCCAATAAGTTAATTATGGTTCCGCTCTAAATATTAGGTTTGATTTTCCTGAAATTGGTTTATTATATTGATATTAAGAAAATGGGACGCTCCTCCGAACACCTGATATGCGTATCGCTGGGTTTCCATCTGGCGGGACTGGCAATTCTACCCATTGAGTCTTAGTAAGTTTTATCGAATGGACCGCAGAAGTTTATGCTGGCCGAAATATCTCATTACAGGGTCCAGGAAAAGATCGGCGAAGGCGGCATGGGTGTCGTGTTTCGCGCGCTCGATACTCGCCTGAATCGCCCTGTCGCATTAAAGTTCCTGACCAAGGAGAGCCTTGAACACGCCGAAGCTCGCAATCGCCTCTTGCGCGAAGCTCGCGCTGCCTCGGCGCTCAATCACAGCAATATCGCCGTTATACATGATATCGATGATTCGATCGATCATACTTTCATCGCGATGGAGTACGTCGAAGGCGATACGATTCGCGATCGGATCAAGCGCGGGCCGCTTTTGATGCTCGATGCCCTGGATTACACCGCGCAGATCGCCGACGCGCTTTCCGAAGCTCACAGCAAATTGATAGTTCATCGTGACATCAAATCGTCGAACGTCGTAATCAAACCGAACGGTCAGATTAAGGTACTTGACTTCGGTCTGGCGAAATTTCAGCCGCCTCCCGACTTGGCGGAAAGTCAGATTTCGACAATCAGCACGCTGACCCAGACCGGATCGGTTATCGGGACCGCCGCCTATATGTCCCCGGAGCAGCTTCGCTGTCAGGAAATCGACGGACGCAGCGACATTTTCAGTCTCGGCGTTGTCTTTTACGAAATGCTTTCAGGTCGGCGACCATTCGAGCGAAGCACTCAGGTCGAATCGTTTAGCGCAACTCTGCATGAACTGCCGACGCCAATCAGCGATTACATCAAAGATGTTCCGCCCTCGGTTTCGCGAATACTTGAGAAATGCCTGGAGAAGGATAAGACCAAACGTTATCAAACATCCGCCGCGCTTCGCGGTGACTTGCTGAAAGCGAGAGAAGAGATCGTATCCGGCAGCGTCAAGTTCTTGGATCTGGTCAAGACGGGAAAACAGAAACCCCGAACGTGGCTTGCGATGTTTGCCGCCACAACGGCCGTTGTTATTGCAACTCTGGGAGTTCTATCCTATACAGCCATAACCGGTCATTGGCCATGGTCACTTGGTCCGCTGGTGAATCTCGGCGAATACAAGCGCATAGCCGTGCTGCCAGTCCGGCAGTTAAATAAAGGCCAGACCAAAGGCGATGAAGACAGTGAGGCGCTCGGCCAGACACTGACAGAGTCGCTCGTCGCGGGATTAACAAAGACAAAGAAATTCACCGTACTAACTGCCCGCGCAACTGAAGCGTATCGAAATTCCGCAAAAGACGAGCAGATAATCGGAAAGGAATTGCAGATTGACGGGCTGATTGAACCGACCATGGAGGAGAGCAATGGTCATTTGAAAGTTATGGTCAGCCTGGTTCGATGCAAGGATAAAACTTCTGTATGGAGCGGCGAAGTCGAGACATTCGACCGCAGCTTATTCACCGTTCAGGATAGAGTCCTGTCGCTAGTAGATCAGATGGTGGGCGAGCCTGACAGGGTGGCCGCGGCTTCTCTTGGCAAGCGTCCAAGCCTGAACCAGCAGGCGGTTCGCTATTATGAACTCGGTAAAAATCGTTTCAATCGTTTGACAAAGAACGACCTTGATGAAGCGGTCGGTCTTTATCAGCGAGCTATTACTGAAGATCCAAATTTCTCTCTGGCGTACGCTGGATTATCGCTGGCTTATTCGCAATACATAGCCTTAGAGTTCGAGACTGATTCCGATCGGCTGGACGAGGCCGATCACGCGGCAGATCAAGCCCTCAAGCTTGACCCCAGCTTGCCTGAAGGACATTTCGCGCGTGGCCGCGCGCATTACGAGCGTTTCCTCTATTTCAACACGGGCGACATTTCCCAAGTGCAAAAGGAAATCCAGGAGTCTCTCGATATTGATTCGGAATTCGCTCCCGCTCTTCACGTATTGATGGCAATTGCGGATCAACATTACGAAGCCTACGGAGATCCAGCGGACCTGACACGAGCCCTTGACTATTACGAGCGCGCCAATGAGTTAGAGCCAAACTTTATTGCGACAGAAGCAAATGTTGCACTGATATTGGAGGAATCCGGGAGATTCGATGAAGCAATCGCTCACTTGGAGCGATTGAAGAGTACCGCTCCCGGGTATACACAAGTATATGGACGGCTGGCACGCGTTTATGCTAAGAAAGGTGACTATCAAAAGGCTATTGAGGAGATGAGGAATTACCTCGCAACTAATCCAGACGATCCGATGGTAAATGCCGGGTTGGCGGTTTTTTTGATAGATACCAACCAGTTCGATGAGGCACATCAACACATTCAGCAGGCTGAGAGCAGCTCGAACAAAGATTATAGTACCGAATACTATCTTACCCAGGCGTATGGTGCTTTGAGAGACAAAGAAAACTGTCTGAAGCACTTTGAGGCTTTCGCAAAGTTAATGGAGGGCAAGAAGTACTTCGCTAAAGCAATGGTTCGAATGCTAGAAAAAGATCCAAATCTTGAATTAGTCATAACAGATCCCAGATTTCAAACTGTGGCAGGCAATATATTAAAATAACCCCCTGTTAATAAGGAGCATTCAGAAGATGGCGAAGAGCAGCGGATCAAAAAAATCAAAAAGACCGGCCAAAAAATCGCCGAAAAAAACCACCAAGGGAAGTGGCAACATTGATCGAATCCTGAAGGAGATTCGTCGTCGCAACCAGGCGATCTTGAAAGAAGCCAGAAAAATCGAAGATCTTTTGAGCAAAGTTAAACCCGGAGTAGCAAAACCTGCATTTCTAGCTGAGGAAGAACCTTATTGCCCACCCGAGACTCCAGTTAGTGGTGGCCTCAGCGGAAACGGCTAAAAGCAGTGTTTTGACAGTTTCTCTCTCTTATCCTAATCATTATTGCCTGTAGTATTTGGGTAACGATCAGGCAAAAAATCGGCCTGATCGTTCCAAACTCCTTATTAATCGTTCGCGACGGTTCGATACGATTCATGATGAAGACCCTTACTCTGATCGTTACCGACGCTTGTAACCTGAAGTGTACCTATTGCTTTCAGCAACGTTCGCCTAAACGAATGTCGCGCGAAACAGCAGAGCGCGCCATCGACCTCCATTTTCAGCATACTGACGAAACTCTTGGCATCTCCTTTTTTGGCGGCGAACCGCTGCTGGAACTGGACCTGATGAAGCATGCAGTTCGTTATGCGAGAGAGAAAGCTCGTCGTCGACATAAACGACTGCGATTCTCGATGACGACGAACGGTATGCTCGTTGATCGGCCGACTTTTAGCTGGCTTAACCAGCAGAGATTCAGTATTAAGCTAAGCTTCGACGGCGTCCGACCTGAACACGAGCTTGCGCGCGGCCGCGGAACGTCCGCGAAACTTATCGAAGTCCTGGACATTGCTCGTTCAATGTATAATTGCCGCGTGCGAACGCACACGGTAGTAACTCCGGAAACGGTAGATTACCTGGCTGAATCTATCCAGTTTCTCTACAGTAAAGGCATCCTGGAATTCGAGTTCGGAACTGAATTTGGAGTTTCCTGGTCGAAAGATGCTCTAAATAGACTCGAACATCAATATCGAAAACTGGTCGAATTCGCGAAACGATATTACGACAAATGGGAGTTGATGCCGTTCGAGCACTTTACAACACCAAACATCAAAGGTGGATTTAAATGTGATGTCGGATGTTCTCGCGGGAGTTACGTCGGTCCTGACGGCGAAGTTTACGGTTGCACCTTCCACGTCCCGATGTGGCGGAAACACGGCGAGTATCCAGAAGATTTTAACCTCTCCTGGGGATCCGTGGATAAGCTTTATCAAATAGGACTGAAAGGAAGCGAATTCAAATCTATTCTCGCTCGGGTGAACGCTTCACCTTATCAAGCTGGGATCACCGAACGTCACACCGACTCGATGAAATGCAGTGAGTGCCCCATCAATCGGTCGTGCGACGCGTGTTTCGTTTCCGGTTTTCAGTTCAACCGGGGACCGTTATATGTGCCACAACACATCTGTCATATGACGGCCATGCGCATCAGGTTTGGGGAAGAGTTGGCTGCCTATACCGAACATCGGGCCGTAAGAAAGCTGCCGGAACTTGAACGGATGCAGGAGATACTCAACTGCGGTAACCCTGCTTCTTCAAAGCTGGTGACGCTTTCCAATTTAACGAAGAAAGAATCCGGAAATCGACCGGCCCGCGAATCCGTGACGGTATGAAGCCGGAAAATGCTTTCAAACAGGGCTGCTTACTCCTAAAACTTTAGTAGCTGGCCAACTGGCGTCACACAATTCCAGCCCTGTAAGTCCTTTTATTCGTGGTAAATAGGTGTCGCACAATCAGTCAGATCGCGAAGGTCTCAACTTAATGAGCCCGTATCTGTCTCGAATGGCGGAACCAACGAAATATCACGTGTTAAAAGGTAAATGGTTGACTTCCCACGAGTTAATGACTGTCCGGTTAATTAATGTTAACATTGATGTTAGCTAAAGTTCCACTATATAGGTGTCACTGGTGTCACAGCACAGCTAAGCTCTTTGTTTCCTGTCGGTAGCGCTGTGACACCCTCGGTGTCACGGAAGTCACAAACGCGGAGTTTGGCCTTTCGGTGTCACAGTTGCGTGAGCCGGAAGGATTGACAACGTGGATTAGAATTACAAACCGATGATCAAAGCGGTGGACCAGCTTCGCGACAGTCTGTTCTCGCTCCTTTATCCAACACCTTGTCAGGTATGCGGCGAGCTGGTCGAGTCATACTCAGACGGTATAGCCTGCCGTGAATGCTGGAACAAACAGGTCTTTTTTATTGAGAATACCTGCGTGCGGTGCGGACTCGGCTTTAAGGATAATCCAAGCCATGAAACGGCAAAAGAACGAGTCTGCAATCTTTGCAGCGATTTCGAATTCTCTGTTAGCAGATCTTGCGGGCAATACAGCGGCGCATTGCGCGTGAGCGTTCTCTATCTGAAAACTCATCCTTACATTTGTAGCCGGATCAAAACTAGTATCAGAGAGATGTACAAACGGTCGGCAAGCGCGCTCAGCGCCGACGTGATTATTCCGGTTCCACTGCATGCAAAGCGCGAAAAAGAGCGCGGCTACAACCAGGCGACGATAGTTGCGCGCGAACTGGCAAAGGCTTCGCGGCTTCGCGTGGATGCCTGGAGCTTCACAAGATCAAAAGAGACTGATCGTCATCGAGCAGGTCTGGACAGTCAGGATCGATCACGCGACATGAAAAAAGCATTCGCCGTAAGCAGACCACAGGCAATTGAGAATAAGACAGTGCTCCTGGTCGACGACGTGTTCACAACAGGCGCGACATTGAATGAATGTACCAGAACATTAAAAGCGGCCGGCGCGGTGGAGGTTAAAGTCTTCACTCTCGCAAGAGTTATTTAATCAGCATCATAATTCGATACCTTGACACCATGCGAGCGGCTTTGTTACAGTCGCCGCCTGATGAAGAGACGCGATATTATCTTTATTTTGATAGTCATAGGAGTCTTTGGGCTCCTTTTCTACCTCTCCAGAACAGGTAAAAAGCCGACGGTGGTTAAACGCAGTGTTCCTGCTCATCAGACTTTTTACTCAGACGTCGATGCTGGCAAATTGCAATGGTCAAATATTCCGCTGAGCACTTGCGGGAAATGTCATTGGCCATTGCCTGACACCCATCCGGTCAAAGGCAAGAGTCCCGAAGAAGAAAAGAAAGGCCTGACCTGCACCCAATGTCACGCCCCTGAGCCACAAGGCTCGAAGTAGGAGGTTCCACAAATGGCAAGCGCCAAATCTTCACGATTGTCTGCAACAAAGACAAAGAGCTATAAAAACTTCATCAATGGAGAATGGGTCGAATCCTCACTCGGAGAGTATTTCGAAAACCGCAATCCCGCAAACACAAATGAGGTTATCGGCTGTTTCCCTAGATCGGGCGCGGAAGACGTCAATAAAGCCGTTGCCGCCGCAAAAGAAGCCTACAAAAAATGGCGATTGGTTCCCGCGCCGAAACGGGCCGAATTGCTGTTTAAAGTTGGCGAGATATTGATGAGGAACAAAGAATCCATCTCGCGCGATATGACTCAGGAGATGGGCAAGGTACTTAAAGAGACTCGCGGCGACACGCAGGAGGCTATCGATCAATCTTTCTACACGGCAGGAGAAGGCAGGCGTTTGTTTGGTTATACGACCCCTTCGGAATTGCGGAACAAATTCGCAATGTGCGTACGCCAGCCGGTCGGGCTTTGCGCGCTAATTACGCCTTGGAATTTTCCTATTGCGATTCCTTCGTGGAAGATGATTCCTGCACTGGTATGCGGCAACACTCTGGTTATCAAGCCGGCGGAAGACACACCGCTTTCCGCTCTTCATCTTGTCGAAGCATGCACTGAAGCTGGCATTCCACCTGGCGTGGTCAACTACGTATCCGGCTTCGGAGAAGAGGCCGGCGAAGCGCTTGCTAATCACTCGGACATCAATCTCGTTTCGTTCACGGGCTCGACGGACGTCGGAACGATGATCGGCGCTAATGCATCGCGACAGGGCAAACGCGTTTCGCTGGAGATGGGTGGCAAGAACGTCCAAATCGTAATGGAAGATGCGAATATTGAATTAGCAGTCGAGGGCGCCTTGTGGGGAGCGTTCGGAACCTCAGGCCAGCGTTGTACTGCGACATCGCGCGTGGTAGTTCATAAAAAGGTGATTAAACGTTTTACTGATCAATTGATAGAACGGGCAAAGAAACTCCGCATAGGAAATGGACTGGATGAAAATATCGATGTTGGTCCGGTCATCAATCAACAGGCTGTCGACAAAATCCTTGGATATATCGAAATAGGCCAAAAGGAAGACCGCGCAAAACTGCTGTGCGGAGGTCACCGGCTCACAAAAGGCGATTTGAAAAATGGTTTTTTCATTGAGCCAACCGTATTCGGCAACGTTTCGCCAAAAATGCGAATTGCCACCGAAGAGATTTTTGGTCCGGTCGTATCAATAATCCCCTGTAACAGTCTGGAAGAAGCGATCGACATCGGCAACAACGTAAAGTATGGGTTGTCGGCATCAATCTATACACAGGACGTAAACAAATCCTTCGTTGCCACCAGGGACCTTTACACGGGTATCGTTTATGTGAATGCGCCGACGATTGGCGCGGAGGTCCATCTGCCGTTTGGCGGAACAAAGGCAACAGGTAACGGGCATCGCGAAGCCGGTACTCAAGCGCTGGACATCTTTTCAGAATGGAAGTCTATTTACGTCGATTACAGCGGCCAACTGCAAAAGGCGCAAATCGACGATCAACCGAAACTTTAATTACGTAGCGTAAGCCGCCAACTTGCGCACCCCCAGGAGCAGATACATGATTGTTGGTTTGCCAAAAGAGATCAAAGATAACGAGTTCCGGGTGGGCCTCGTACCCGCTGGCGTGAAGGCTCTCACTGATGCGGGAAACACGGTCTATGTAGAAAAAAGTGCCGGTGAAGGCAGCGGTATCGCTGATGAAGAGTATGTAGGTGCCGGAGCTAACATTCTGGATACGGCCGATGAAGTATGGGCAAAGGCCGATATGATCGTCAAAGTCAAAGAGCCAATTGCACCAGAATTCCCACGAATGAGAGAAGGGCAGACCCTGTTTACTTATCTGCATCTTGCTCCTGATCCAAAGCTGACTCAGGAATTGCTGAACCGCAAAGTGACCGGCATCGCTTACGAAACAATCACGAACGAAGAAGGTCATCTGCCGTTGTTGACTCCGATGAGTGAAGTTGCCGGCAGGATGTCGGTCCAGGTCGGGGCATTTTATCTGCAAAGAACGAACGGCGGCCGCGGAGTTTTGCTAGGCGGTGTCCCAGGAGTTTTGCCCGCAAAAGTCGTTATCGTAGGCGGTGGTGTAGTGGGCATAAACGCGGCCAAAATGGCTGTTGGCCTGGGCGCGCAGCTAGCAATCCTGGATTTGAATCTTGAGCGACTCAGATATCTCGATGACGTTTTCGGCAGCAGAGTACGGACTATAGCTTCGAATGCATATAACGTCCGAGAAACCATCGCCAATGCGGATCTGGTGATTGGAGCAGTGCTAATTCCTGGCGCATCCGCGCCAAAGCTGGTTACTCGCGATATGTTGAAAACCATGCAGCGCAACGCTGTAATAGTCGATGTCGCGGTGGATCAAGGCGGCTGCATAGAGACGACGCATCCGACAACGCACAGTAATCCGACTTTCTATATTGACGATGTGCTTCATTATTGCGTAGCCAATATGCCAGGCGCGGTGCCGCGAACGTCGACGTTTGCGTTAACTAACGCGACGTTGCCATTCGCAGTTAGGCTGGCCACCAAAGGCTTCAAGAAGGCTATCGAATCGGATCGCCATCTTAAAAACGGCGTAAACACATACGCTGGAAAGATCACGTATGAAGGAGTGGCAACATCACAAGGATTGCCGTACACGTCAATCGATTCGCTGGTGGGCTAAGAGATGGTCTTATTGACTAAGGTGATCGCAGTCCGAGCAAATTAATTATAATTACCGTGGTCAGGATTCGCAGTAATGTGCGACGGCCAGAAAGACCGTCACCGGTAAAGAAAAAGAAAAGGCAATGGCGCGCCGCGGCAAAGCGGTTATTCCATCTCCAGATCCTCCTTGGCGAGGATCATATAAAAATCGACGGCCTGCCTCTCTGCGTTCTGGGAATGGGAATGTTTTTCAAAAGTCGAAAAGTTGGAACTTCCGAAGAAAGCAATGGAAACCGCCGCGCTTGATGAAAAAGTGGAAAAACAAAAGGCGGGTTTCCCACTTTCCTACAAGGGCTTGGAAACTCTTCGAGTTTTCCACAACTCCCACAGCTGGATATAAACTTAAGAATCTAGGAAACAAGAATGACGAAATCAATGTGACATTTTTTAAAGAGCTTTGACATTTATTAATTTGATTTAATGCCAAGTTGACAAAGATGATCCCGTACCTTATAAATGTCGGTTCTTGCGTCGGGCCCTTACGGTAGAGCTGTTATGGAAAGTAACTGCTCAGAGGCCCTTTGAAAGATTCGCGCCCGTAGCTCAGTTGGATAGAGCGTTTGGCTACGAACCACCCCATGCAGTTCGAGCCAGTAGAATCAATAACTTACCTTCAATCAACTCAGTAAAAACCGTTTGGTTAGTGATATTCAATTAAAGCATATCTCAGTCTCAGGTTCCATATAAATTTGCGCCCCAGTCGGGAGCCCTGCAACAATTTTTTGAGACCTACGAAAGTTTGGCTATAATTACGTCTAACACGTGAAGAGGTCTAAAGCTGTTCATTCTCCGTCCTGGGGGAAATCATGCAACGTGTCTTTCTTGTCTTGTTTTTTGCCTGCGTGCTTGCTCTTGTAATCCTGGGGATGTTCTACCTAAAGAACAATTACGCTTCCCTTCTTAAGATTGACAACATCTGGGTGAACCCTCAACCCAATCAACCTGATGGTACACGCTTATACGATATTCAGCTTCCAACCGGAGGATGGTGGGATACAGGGATTTGGGTAAAACCCGAACAGGAAATTGACGTCGTGGAGAGTGATAATTCTTCTAGGCAACCGTTTATTATGGCAGTGGGGAACGGCAAATTTCAGGCCGGAATGGATGACCGAGGATATTTTGGATTAGGGGTAGTCACAACAAGTGAGGCTTCGTACGTAAGACGTACCCCAGGCGGGTATTTGGTTGCTGCGGTTGGTTATCAAGATAAAATCTGGCTTCGACTTAGCCCGGATGCAACCGCACCGTATGGCCGTCTTCAATTAAGAATAACCAACCAACATTCTTTAGAAGGGGAGATTCGGTTAGACGAATCCATTATTCAACGTCAATTGGAAAAGGAAGATTCCCAACTTCATAAAATCACTGTGATAGTTCTTATAATAACAACGGTTGTAAGTGGCTTTATTTATTTTATAAGGCAAAGGAAAAAGTATCGGTGAGAGGAGAAATGAAATGGAAATCATGAGTGTGTGTCTAGGGTTGGCAATTCTGTTTGGTGTGGCGTATCTCATCAGCATCAATAGAAACAAGGAGTCTACCGCCCTTGAAGTACGAAGGCCAGGAGCCTTATCAAGACATCCGCGTGAGCTTTACGTGCAGAGTAAACAAGATCAGAGCGGTGTGGCCTCACTGGTAAGGTATCGGTCTCAGAAACCGATTTATGGTTTTCAGTTCTATCAGCGTTGGGGTGATGAAAACTTCTTTGCGTTCCAGACCAAAGACGACCCGGAGGATTAATATGGAAGTATTTATCGGTTCTTTGTTCTTAGGGTGTATCGGTTTTGGGTTGGCCTCACTTTATTATTTCAAGAAGGACAAGCGAAGTCCTGACGAGCGAATGGCGGTTGTGCAAAGGGAGAAATCCAGCCCGAGCATGAACCGCTATAAAGCGGAGCAAGAATCAAACGTATCAGCCGTTCGAACCGCACTAACGAGACAGCTTACCGCAGAAGCAGAATCAGAGTTTAAGCTGGCAACTATTGTCGAGAAGTCTAAACGGGAAGAGGAGCTTGAACAGGCAACTCACAAAAATAAGATGCTTGTTTTTGATGCCGCCAATGAATTTAAGTTATCACCTGCAAATTACGAATCTCTAACGACGGACTTGGTGCGAGACGAAAGCAGGCGTAGGACAGAGTTGGAGGCCACGGTTGAGCAGGCGGAACGGCTAAAAGCCATAGACTTAAAATTTGAGCAAATGATGGCTAGCTTAGATGCAAAAATGGCCGCAGTATTTAGCATGATGCCCTATCAAGAATGGGAAACGTTACACAATCAACTCTCCTCAACAACCAGAGAGTATGTTGCATTTAAGGAAGCACCCGAATCTGAATTTAAAAAAGCGGAGTTAAAGAGGCTAAAGCAAAAAATGGAAACGCTCAAGGAGGACATCCATGCAAGGGAAAAGAGATTACTTCAAAGCGTTAACGGGGATGACGTATGAGGAAGCGTTTAAGAGTAAACGCCGACCTTACAAGGAGTCTATTGATAAGATGTTTAAGCAGTCCCGGTCTAAGTATCCGCTCATCACATTAGGTATCGGTGAATCTGAAGTCAGCATTTCGCAAGAAGAACGTGAACATCTCTTATGCACCGGCCGCACCCGCCAGGGCAAGTCCCGTCTAGCGATTCATCTAATCCAGAAGGATATTAAAGCTGGAAACGGTGTGTGTGTCCTCGACCCTTCAGACAGGGGGGATACGGCTAATCAGATTTTGAATTACTGCATTAAACAGGGATTTGAAAAAGTTGTCGTGATTGATCCTTACCACCGTTACAAATACGGTGTGTTGTGTGGCCTGAATCCCTTTGCTCGAAAAAAGAATGAGATGGGCGAGACCGAATACGCTTATGAAGAAGCATCGGTTGAAACAATCTTAAGTACGTTTGCGGTTTTGTTCGGGGTGAAAGACCCGGCCGAGATTCCAAGGATTAACCGCTATCTTCCGGCGCTCTTACGGGTGTTGTGGCACTCAAAAATGACCTTACACGAAACCATGTATTTTACGCACCAGATGTACATTGAACAGCGTAGATTTATGTATGACAATCTCAGTCCGCACGACATAGACGTGTTAGACTTAGAGAGTGCTTTCCTTCCAAAGAACTTTTCTGAATTCCAAAGCACGGTAAATCGAGTTAAGACGATTACGAAATCCACACTCGATTATATGTTTGCGGTAAGGGAGGGTGTGCAGTTCACCGAGTTAATCAGCCAGGGCTGGGTTATATTGGTTAACTTGTATTCTGGCTTTGGACTCACACCTTTACACACTCGATTCCTTGCGACATCGATTATTAATGAAATGATATTCGCCGTAGACAGACTGCGGTATGCGGGATGGAAAGGCAGATATTATATTTACATTGATGAGGCCGGGGATTACGCAAACCGAAAGCTTGCTGATCTCATGGCCAAGAAAGGCAAATCGGGATTGTGGGTTAATCTCTTCCATCAGTATTTCAGTCAATTTGAAGACCCGTACGTTTTGGATTCGATTTTAAGCAATACGTCGACGCAGATAGCGTTCAACACGCCGAACCGGAAAGACCGAGATATGGTCGTAAAGGCGATGTATGGAGGCGAGTTGAGCGACCGTGAGGTCAGCTATCACTTATCAAGTTTGGCCAAGCAAAAGGCAGTCTTCAAAATCGGCAAAGACGCGCCAGTGATAGCGAGGATTCCCGACGTTCCTGACATTGAGATTCCTGAAAAGACGGTTGATTCATTCATCCGAGAAAAGATATTTACCAGACCTTATTATTATTCGTTAAAACAAATCAAAGAAGCTCAAGCAGAGCGAATTTCATATGGACAGATTCCCGATAATTCTCAGTCATCTCGAAAAAGAACAGCTAACCGCAAAGCAGTTGGCGATTCTAACAAACCCAAGTCAAAGAGCGTTTTTGACGAGTAAAGACCTTCCGCCGTCGTATGTCGGCACGACCCGATTATTGAACCGTAAGTACCAAATAGGCCGCCGAAAGATTAAAGGCGAAAAGCCTATTATTGAGTGTACCCAGATAGAGGCAAACAAACCGGAATTCTGGCATATTCCCGGCCAGCGTGGACGTAACCTACATAACTGGCAGCACGAAAAACGGTGTGGGGATGTTTATGTTTCATATGAAACCGTGGGAGCTTTGAATTTTTGGACTGACGGGCACCACGAAGAATATGATGATTACGGGTTAATACCCGATAGGGTCAGCCGGGTTTTGAACCGAATCGTATTTTGGGAGGTGGAGCGGGAAACGAAACTCTTACCCACCTTTGAGGATAAATGTCCTAAGTACGTTCGCCTTTCCCGAGCGCATCCAGGTAAGAAGATGTATGTCATTTGGACGGTCATAACCAAGGGTAGACTGGATAATCTGCTTTCATTGACACCCCCACATCCGGGTTTAATGTTCCTAATCGCATTCCAGGATGAGGTATTGGCCGACCCATTGGGCGCTGTGTTGCGTTCGCCCAAGGTCGCCAATCCGCTCCGTTTGGAAGATTTGGAATGTTAAATCGGATGTAAAACCCATGTTAAAGCTCATTGGACATTCTTGATTCGATAAATCCTTTTGTTCATTGGATTTTCTTGCATTTTAATCAGTCCGACTTATTGGGGGTTTTGAAGAATCGTTCGGGACAAGCCCGTCTCACGTTCGTTCGACTAAAGGCCAGTTAAAAAGACGGCGATTACTGCACCTCACCCCGGTGTTTCCTAACCCTTTGGGTAGGCGCTCCGCTTGGCTTGTAGGAAACGTAATCTGCCTGAATATCGATGACGATGACGCGCCAATTACATCGGCGCTTTCGTCTGCACAGGCTCACTCGCACTTCGCGCTCGTGGCCGTGCAGACTGCGAAGATAGATATACTTCGCTGGGGTGAGGGACAGGGGGAGAGTGAAAGTGACCAGGTGTATGTTTCGGGTCTCTTGAGCAAGCTCAAGATGTCATATAGGGCTAAGATGATTATTTGGGGAATGTTGTTATTGAGTGGGATATGCACAGGTTATTTAATGGATAAAGCAAGCAGGCTTGTGGATAGTTTGGCGAGTTATGGGAATTCAAGCGGGATTTCGTATGTTGCGAGATAACTTTTAAGGGGATACGATTGAATAGAGATCAGGGAGAAAAGAATATAAGAGAATTTAAGAACGTCAGGAAAAGGTACTTTTAATGCAGCAAAGCGAAAGTCGCGGAGATCAGCAAAGTTTTTTTAAGAACGATAGCCTTTAAATGCAGAATCAAGTTTTAAGACAATTAATGAAACCAATATGTATAATCAAATGCCGGAGAGCGTCCACATCAGAATGAGGCCAGAGAAGCTCAAGAGACCCTCAACAACACCAGCCGTAACCCTTGTTTCCTCACATTCACATACCCCCTGATATACTGATAAAGCAGTATTGTAAGGACATCGCTTGGTGTAAAACCGGTCACCAAAAGTTCCCACTGTCGGACTTAACAACGAAAGGCTCATTTAGATGGGCTATTCTTTGTTTATGGATGGAAGCTAGCCGATGGGTTCAGGCTAGTGGCGGGGGAGGCTAAAGCCCACAATGCCAACCTTAACGCAACGGTGAATCCCCCTCACTTACGGTACTCTCTGAAAAAGCCCTAGCGAAATGCTGGGGCTTTTCGGATTTATGCAGCTTAATTAAAGGTAACTGTAATTCCGTTCGGGAAGGCGCGTATTAACCAGCATCTTGCACAATAGACGTTGCCATCATTCTGAATTCGTTTTGGGCAGTCTGCGCATTTACGGGTTTTGGGTATGTTAAGTTTATTAGCTTTTGAGGTCATAGATTTGTTAGCCCTGCCGAATGGCGGGCAGATTAAGGCTTACAGAGAATACTTTAAGGCTTTACAGATTGATTGCAGGCTATTCAGCACTGCTTAATGATTAATCAAGGTATACCGTGTTTTCTTCTTTCGTGATCTTTGGGGTTAATTGCGGATTCTGTGATTTCCAGATTTGTCGTGCTTTGTTAATTGCTCTTTTTTCGTTAGGCATTACGACTTCGATTGTTTGGGCTTTAACGGCTGGGAACTTAACGATGAATTTGTAATTTGGCTTTTGCATAAATTTGAGCGGTGGCGAATACCCCGCAGTTAATGAAAATATCAATATGCTATACTTACTGTATGGAGATTCTTTCGTGATGCAGGGGTTTTAACTAGTTCCCCTCTCCTCCAAACATCTCTTTCAAGTCATTGCCTATCTGCTCATCTCTGGTTTCAGCATAAACAGATAAGAGGTCATCAAACATCCCACACGTTCCCTCAGTGGTGAGAGAACAGTCGTGATTTAACCGAGCGTGCAGGCGTCCGGCAAACCACTTGTCATCATCTTTGAGTGTGTACATTTTAGAAAATCGTGATTCCGGCCTGTTCGCAGGCCTGATAATAATCTCGTTCCGTGTATAGGTATGGGTATCGTTCGACCAACAACGACCAAACCTTACGGAGTTGCGTTTCATACGCATATCGGTTTTTTAGGATGTATTCATTCATAGAAGGTTCTTTAATAATTGCTCCATTTACGAGCGTCAGCCCCGTTAGGGATATTGGAGTAGCTCCGAGACCGTTTCGACGCGCTACGGGGCAAATTTCGCTTTATAGGCCATTCTAACAAGCATTGATTACGCTCTTGTTCGTCAGTGTGGCGATGAATAGCCCGCTCACATTCGTAATAGGTCATATGAGTTCATCCGGTGCCGAATGGCCCGGCAGATTAATGTCTTAAACACGTTACTTTGTAATAAGCTGGACAAAAGTCATGTGATGCAATCTTCCAGCAGATAAACCCGATTGCGATTATAACGATGAAGGTTAAGAGCGTTTTCATTTGTTTTGCTTGAGAACTTTAATAACGTATGTGCGAGAGCAATTGACCTTTGGATGTTTTGAAATCTTATGCTTGCTCAGGCCTTGTTTGAATAACTTGATGATCCAAGCTTTGCGAGTCATTGAGGTGAGGGTTAATTGATAAATTCTTGGAAAGGAATGTCGTTTACAGTCTGTTTGTTTAGGTCTACCTCCAATAAGGGGTATTCGTTGTCGGTTAGGTAAGGAGATATGCCGTATCCTGTAGTACCCAGAACGTCATCTTTAATCATTTCACTGAAGATTATTCTGGCCAAATAAGAATCGTCATTCCAGCGAGATTTTCCTCGTTCTAAGGCATCTTTCAAAACCTCTTCCAGACTCTCGCCGCCCCAGTGTGAATAAAGATAGATTTTTTGATTCTTGCCGTAGTCTAAGACTACATTTGCTCTTGCGCCCATAAAATTTGATTGTTTCTGCTTCGATTGAAGCGTTATTGGTAGGACTATCTTCATTCTAAGTTACCCAGTAACTTCTGTCAAACCCACGTAAATACAGGGGTTTTCAGGCATTAGGACACACTTATCCACAGCACTCCCTGTATTAATGGAAGATCAGCCATTTTAAAAACACGACCATCTCAACTGCTATTACGGCCAAGAGGCCAAGCAGAAACAGAATATCCTTTAATTTCAGCAATATCTTTTCAACATCATCCAGCCAGTTCTTAACCTTTTTCAATCGCTCGTCACGATGTTTTCTAATGTCCCTTATTTGTTGAGCCATACACCCCTCCAATCTCGCAGCTTTAGCAAGACTTCCAAAGGACGATGGCCCATAAAACTTATGGATTTCGGTTTAGACTGATAGGCAAAGAGACTACAAACATGGCAATATCGACCTAAGAAAGTCCATGTGTTTGTAGCCGCAGATCTTCATTATGACCAATTGCTTAGTCTATACGTACTGCATATAGGCCTAAGCAGATGAAGACCTGAAAAGGTTTGACCTTGACGCTTCGACTTTAAAAGCACGATGCCGCCGATGAGAGTATCAAGGACATGGCCAATCTTATTGAAGTTATAATTATCTGTCAACATTTAAGCAATGAATCTCCCCAAACAACTCAAGATAGGCGGCCACACATACAAGGTTGAGATTGCAGAGGATAGTTTTAAAGACGCTCCCTGCGGACATACAGATTATAACGATGGAGCTATCAGAATAAACAAACAGAATACGCAATCAGAGCAAGAACAATCACTGATCCACGAAGCAATGCACGTCATGAACAAAACACTTAATCACGAGTTGCTCGATTCTCTCTCAGAACAGATATACGCATTCTTAAAAGACAACAAACTCATCAAATGATTGACGGAACAACGGGACAAATATAATCAATGAAACGCTCAGGCTTCTTTGAGCGAAGCGAATAAGAGCCAATGCCAAGACGATTAACAATAAAACAACAGAAGTTCGTAAAAGAGTATATTGAGAACGATGGCAACGGAACCAAAGCAGCACTAGCAGTCTATGAAACAAGCGAACCAACAGTTGCCAATGCGATAGCAACAGAGAACCTTCAGAAGCCTTCAATAAGAGAAAAGATTGACGAAGCGTTAGCGAGCCTAGAGATAACTCCTAACTGGGTGCTCAATAGGCATAAGACAATAGCAGAAAAGCAAGAAGACAAAGACCCAATGGTGAGCGAAAGAGCACTAGAGAATATCGGTAAAATAGCCGGTCTCTATCCATCCGCCACAAACCAAATAGACATAGACCGAGACGGCATATCAATCAAATGGAAAGAGTAACGCTAGCGTAACACTGTAACTAATGCGTAACACATGATTATTCAATGCGATTATTGCAAGCAAGAGTTTGAACGACCGGTATTCTGTTCGGCTAAGTGCCGTGTGTATCATCACCGGCAACATCAACACCAGAGCATTGTGATTCAGCCCCTCAAACCCACAACAGAGCGTAAGCCTCTACAACCCTGTAAGAAGCATCATGGCTCCGTTACCTGCCGATGCATATAAACACCGCGTATAGGTCAGTCTGAAGCGTTACAGGCCATCTCTAATCATGAGTGGCGACCAATTTAACAAGACCCCAGGGGGTAGGTGGCCTTTGGTTGAGATTTCTGGGCAAGACTGTGCATCGGTACTCATTTAGCACACCTACATTTTAACTTTTCTTCATTCCGCAATAGATTCATTAATTAGTCAAGCATATTGAAATTGAGATTGATTACAGACCGAGGGACTACCAGAAGACCGTTCACGCTGATCCGCACCGTTTTAAAGTCCTCGTATGGCACCGGCAGTCAGGAAAGACCACATTCGCAGTCAATGAACTGATTAAGCGAATGGTGTTTGATCCAGGCGTGTATCTGTATGTGGCCCCCGAAAAACAGCAGGCCAAGAATATTGTCTGGAAGGACCCGACCGTACTTTTCAAATACCTTCCCCAAGAGTTAATCCGCAAAAAGAACGAAGTTGAACTCACTGTTTATCTGAAAAACAAAAGCGTCTTCTACGTCGAAGGCGCAGATAACGTTGACAGACTCAGAGGTATCAAGCCCAAAGGCGTCATATTGGACGAATACGCCCAGATGAAGCCTGAAGTCTGGAACGAAGTTCTGTTTCCGGCCATTAACCAGTCAGGCGGTTGGGCCATCTTCATTGGCACCTTTAAAGGCAAGAACCACTTTTACAACTTTTTCTCGAAATATTGGGATTGGGAAAAGCTCGAATACATCCAAAACGACAACTATTTCGCTTTCTGGCTCCCCTTTAACAAGAACCCTCATTTCACCCAGGAACAAGAGAGACTCGCACGTGAGTCTATGCCCCCCGGCCAGTTCAACCAGGAATATGGTTGTCTGCCGATGGAGGGAGCTTCAAACGTTTTTCCTTCTCTTAAAGACTTGATGACCGGTTCGCTAAAAGAACCGCATCCTTCCCACCTGTATTCAATGGGTGTAGACCTTGCCAAAGTCAGGGACTATACCGCAGTTTCAATAATCGACCGCAATACGCATGAACTCGTCTTACAAGAACGCTGGCAAGGAGAATGGAGCGTCACTCTCGAAAAGCTCATCCTCTTACGAAATCGGTATAATCGTGCCCATATCACAATCGACTCTACCGGAGTCGGAGACCCTATCGCTGAATTACTTGCTAAGCGAGGGGTCAGGTGCGATGACTTTAAATTTTCAAATACCTCCAAAGACCAGCTCGTCAAAAAAATGGGGGTCTACTTCTCGGAAAAGAAAATCACGCTCCCGCCCGTTGACCAAATCCCGAACCTAGTTACCGAGCTTGAGCAATACACCTATGAACTCTTGCCGTCAGGAAAGATCAGATACACCGCTCCCGATGGCCTCCACGATGACGAGGTAATGAGTTTAGGCCTTGCTATCTGGTATCTGAAAGACAAGCCAACGGAAGATACCTACGCTTCTTATTCACCACCCACCAAGATTCCCAATTTAGACCCGTTCTCATATAAGCCTGCATCCGCACTCCAACCCAATGATCTTACCTAAAGAAAAAGCCGACCTCTTGAGTCAAATCAAGGTTGAATACAATTACGCTTTCCAATACATCAATCCGAAACGAATTCAGAACCTTGATAGGATGCGGCTCTATTCAAACCAGACCCGTGATAAATCCTTAGTTGGGGACACGACTGTCTTTACGATTTTCAACACCGTACATTCCAAACTCTACGATGATAAGTTAATGGCCCGGCTTGAACCCGGCCACCCCGACGACACGTACAAGATTGATTTTCTTAATCCGACAATGCGGTATGACGCATACAAGATGAAGAAAGACCAGCTTGATTACGATTGGGATTGGTATACGTTGTTTTGGGGTTCAGGGTGGTTAGACGTTTCGACATGGGATTCTAAGAAAAACCTCTGTCTTCCATCTGTCATTGATAACGCCACCTTCTTACCTGATCCAGACGGCACACTTATAAACGGAGACCTAAGAGGCTTCGGAGCCTTTAGATTCTGGGGTAGAGAAATCGCTTACACCAAAGACGCGATGAAAGCGAGGGGCTGGGAGAACTTCAATGATTTGAGCGGAGCACAAAATTATTCATCCCTTGAATACCAGGACAAACAATTCCGACGCACCGCACAAAACGCAGCACAGGCCGCACAACCCAATAACTATGCAAATGAGTTGATCCCGCTTTTAGAATGGTGGACAACTGTCGATAATGAAAAATGGCTCTTTACGACCGATTTACAGTTTCAAGAAATCGTCCGCGCACTGAAGTGGGACGATGCTGAATGGCCGCTAATTCAAAGAAAACTGTTTCCAATCCCCGGAGATCCATTCGGTGTTTCGATTCCTGATCTTGTCGAAGACAAACAACGCGCCCGCTCGATTCTGATTAACTTAGGGTTGATGGACGCCAAGGCGCAGTTGTATCCGATGTACGTGTATGACCGGAACGCCATTTCACCCACCTCTGATTTAAACTTTGCTTTCAATAAATGGATTCCATCAGACGGCAACCCAGGTGAAGCAGTAAAACCACTTGATAAACAACCCATTGGTCAGATTGTGTCTTACATTATGGACACGATTGACCAAGCAGCCCAGAGAGCGACCGCAGCCACTTCGGTTCAACAAGGTGTACAGAGTGAGAAGCCCCGCTCAGCAAACGAAGTTGTCAGAAGCTTTAATCAAAGTGACGAACGTATTTCAACAAGCGCAAAAGTCTTCGGATGGAGCGAAGTTGAGTTTTGGAGATGGTGGCTTAAACAATACAACCGTTACTTTACGAAAGCTCACTCAAAACTCATCAAGATTAACGGTGCGTTCGGCCCCAAGTTTCAGAAGATAAGCGGAGAATATTTCAAGCTTGAGGAAGACCCTGATATTTACGTTGAATCAACAATCATTTCGGATCAGGAGAACCAAGAGAAGAAGAACGACCTCACCGCCTTTGGAAACTTTATCGCCCAGGACCAAACCGCTAATCGCAGATACCTTAATAAAAAGGCCGCTCAGATAATCGCAGGATTTGATTCAGATGAAGTGGAGCGAATTTACCCACCAACACCAGATGAATTAAAAGCAGAGCAGGAAAACGAACAGTTAAATCAAAACAGGCTCGTTAAAATCGACATCAACGACGACCACCAAGCGCATTTGTTGATCCACGCAAACGCCGAAGAAACCAAAGCCACAATCGTTCACATTGAAGCCCACAAAAAAGCGTTGATGCTACAAAGACAATTACAACAGGCAAATCCTCAAACGCCGCCTAACCCTGGCGCACTCCCAGGGACGATGGCAGCAACCCCTAATCTTATCGGCCAAGGATCAGCACCAGCATCGAGAGTTTCCCCTTCAGTTAGCGTTCAAAAATAATTAAAAAGTCAGGAAATATGGACAAGACACCACAGGCGGCAAAGCCGCAACTTGCTCCCAACGACCCTAAAAGAGTCCCAGAGGAGCACCGCAAATTCATTAATGAGATGTTCAAAGTGCTCGTTGATGCGAACCTTAATAACTTTGACGCTCAAATTGTTTCGCAGGTGATTTCACATGCTGCAAACAGCGACCAGTTTGCAAGAGTATTAGAGCTTGCTTACCAGATAGCTCTTAAATACCCAGGCACAGATAAGGTACTGTTAACGACCGACCTTCAAATACTCGGTATGAAGCTGAATGAAGCCTTTAACAAAATGGGCTTGAAAGAAGTTCCATTTGAGGAGATTTAATGTACCGAGACCTTGAGACGATTGCGAATTCCACACCGTCTGATTATCTCAGTTACGCTCCACAGAAACCCGAACAACTTGCAACCCAGATGATGGCCAAAGCTCGACAACTCTTTCCAATCCCTAATCGGGATGATGGCGTTGAGCGCGAGCAGAGTTACAGTTTTTTGTTCGTCGGCCCAGGCTCCGGCCTTGTAGTTGATTTTCTGATCCAGCAAGAACAGATAGCCCACGGTCTCGAAACATCACGACGAGGGATTGCATCAGCGGGAGATACGGTTAGAAACTATCTGATTTGGTGTAAACCTTGGGAAACATCTTTCCCTGATAGATTCTTTCACGTAGCGCTCTTACACAAATATCTTCAGAAACTTTTAACGCCACAGGAATGGGCGCAAACAATTAAAGAAATTAAGCGAGTATCAAAATACTCATCGTTAGTCGGTTAATATGCCAAGAAAAAAGAAAGCAGAATCTATTGCAACAACGGAGACCCCTGAGGTTGTTTCGACCGCTACAGGCCCGATGACCCGTGCAGACGTAGACTTATCTTCAATCACTCCATCCGCAGACGTGATAATCGTTGAGGACAAACCGCGCATTGTCGGCGGAGTCTGTGAATATTGCGGAATGGGAGTGGAGTGCATTCATTATCCAGAACTCAATGGAGAATCTTAATTCCAAAGACGAACTGCTCATGCAGTTACAAGCATTCAAACAAAACCCCACGTGGCTCTTGTGTCTTCAGAATCTTGAACGATGGAAAGAGCAAACGTTGGCCGAAATGTTGAATGAATCCAATTTTGATAACGTAAAAGAATTACGGGCAGAGTTTAAAGCGTATGGTCGATTGCTGAATCTTCCCGACAAAATCATTCAAGACCTCACTCAAGGTTCAACCGAACCAAACCTCGACCCTTACAAACATGATTCTCGTAGCAATCCCCCAACACGATAAAAAACGCTATTGCATCGAACCGCTCTTAGACTGGATCAGAGACGCAAACCTCCCAGACACTGAAGTCTTAATGAGATTCCATAGAGGAGTCTACGGCGAAACCAACGCAGTTAAGATACAACGTGAATTCTTCCGTAAATTCGCCCTTGAATACAACGCAACTCATTTTCTCTTAGTCGGTGCAGACACCATTCCCCCGCTTGATGTGTTAGAGCGATTCCTTGCTCATAACGTGGATGTGGTCGGAGGTGTCTATTACAACCGCTTTGAAAACGGAAAAGCAATTGCCTGGCGAAACGGAGACACTGAGTTCAACAAGAAAGAGAACATTGAGAAATTAAAAGGCCTTCAGGTTGTGGATGGGATGGGAATGGATTGTGTGCTCTTTTCAAGAAAGGCTTTTGAATCCGTTTCATTCTTTGATTGGGAAGTGAATGATGATGATTACCCATATTACGACCGCCTCAAAGAAAAGGGGTTTACGATTTATTTAGACCCCACCGTAGTGTGCAAACACTATATGGATAAAGAAACTTACGCTTAATCATTAAGAAAGGAAAACAATGCCAGAAACAAAATCTGCAAACGACTTCCAAGATATGTACCCAGGTGCGGCTCCGTCTCACTCATTCGGGACAACCGGAACAAATGAGACCGATGCCGACAGCGGCGAAGTCAACAACTACGATACGGCTGAAAGCGATAGCTATTCCGCCACCCCGACCGCAAACGGCGGCAAGCCCTCTTATAAGGGTCAGTAATTAACCTTTAAACAATGACTGAAGAAATCAACCCTTCTGTGGAACGTGGCGACACTGATCCAGAAGGTGTCAAAAACCAAATCTCAGACCCAACTGAAGGTGCAAACTCCACTGTCGAAATGGTAGCACCTCCGGTTGAACCCCCTCTCGTTCCTTAATCTCTCATTAAATGCCTACTCTAACTTATACCCCTGACAATAAGGGTATGCAGGACGACTTGACTCTTTTGAATCCTTTTGTGACTGCGATGGGAAACCAAACTGGTTCCATCACGGTTGCTGCTAAACAGGGTCTCGTTACAATGACCGCAACCGGTAACCTCACTATTGCCCTTACTGCTGGTGACCAAGCTGGTGACCGCCTTGTCCTGATGATTACCCAAGATGCTACTGGCTCTCGCACTTACACCGCCGGTACTTTGATGAAACTTGCTGGCGGAGCCGCTACTGGTTCCGGTGCAAGCAAAGTTGACGTTATCGCGTTCATGTTTGATGGCACTAACTGGCGTGAAGTCGGTCGTGCTTTAAACCAATCTTAATTAACTTCGCCAAAGATGGAGTCGCGTCCATTGGTTGGCGTTAAAGGAAATGCGTTATGGCTGAAGAAGCTATGAACCCAGCGCAAGCTACAGGGGAAACTGTAACCCCTGCTTCAGGGAATGAAGGACAAAACAACACCTCTACCGCCAGTGAAGGCGCTAACACTCAGAGGACCGGCAGAACCGCACAAGACCGCATTCAAGAGCTTGTAAAAGAGCGTGATGAATGGAAAGCGAAAGCCGTAGGTTCTCAATCTGCCGATAATCAATCCCAAACTTCTGCACAGGATGCAGGAGACTTGGTACTCGACTTAATTGGCAAAGTTCCAGAGCATCTCAAACCCGAGATGAAAAACATTGCGAATTACGCCAAGAAGCATTCAATGCCGATTGACGACGTAATCACTCTCTGGGATGCACGAGATAAAATTTCCCCTGAAGATGTTGCTGCGAAAGCAGCCGCAGATCAGGCAGCTAATAATTCGCGTACAGGCGGTACACCCAATCCTGCTGCCCGCCAAGAAACCCCAGAGGTTTCTAAAATGAGCACTCAAGACCTACGAGGCGAACTCGAAAAGAGAGTCGCATCAGGCGAGAAGCTCTAACAAATTGGCGGCCAGTTTATTCGCTAACTTCTAAAATAAATGGCTGCTAATAATCGTAATGATTTTAGTTCGTCAGGTATTCTGCAAGAATGGTTGAATAGGGTTTTCTTGGAAAACTTCAATGCAAACCTGTATTTCGCTCAATTCGCAGAAGCACCTGATTTCCCCGAAGGATACGATACGCTTCGTTGGGCTAAGTTCACCGCAATCACTGAAGGTTCCATTACCACTGGTACGACTTCCACTGACGGTGTAACCCCATCCGATACCTCTGTCGCTGTCACTTCTGTTACCACGACTCCTGTTCAATACAGAATCGTATGTAACTTGTCTGATTTGCTGCTTGCTGACAACCCGCTCCCTCTCTTGCAAAAGACCGCAGAACGTGTTGCCTACGTAATGGCACTTAAGATTGACTCTGTTATCCAGACCACCATTATGGCCGGTTCAAACGTCTATTATGGCGGTTCTGCTGCTGCACGTACTGACTTGGGCGTAGGCGACGTTTTGACTGTTGGCCTCTTAAACAAGGCTTCTGCGAAACTTCGTTCGTTTGATGCCCCTGATTTTAACGGCTTCTACTATGCTGTCACTCACCCCTATTGTGTTTATGATTTGAGAAGCTCCACTTCCACGGGAAGCTGGCTGGACATCTCGAAATACGAGAACCCCGCTCAAATCTACAAAGGTGAAATCGGCGCATTGTTTAATGTCCGTGTAATGGTGTCTTCCCACATCAACACCTTCACTTCCACGACCACCGTCTATCCGACCTTGGTTATGGGCCGTCAAGGTTATGGTTTGGGTTGGAGACAACGTCCGCAGGTTTTCATCACTGATATGGTTCCAAGTGATTCTGATCCGGCCGCACAACGCCGCAAAGTCGCTGCAAAAGTGGCTTTCGGTGTCGTCCGCTTACAGGAAAACTCCCTTGTCAGAATTGAAACTGGCGCTACTGCCCTCTAATCAGATTCCTGACCTGATTCTTGCTCTGGGGAAACCCAGGGCTTGAATGAGTTTATGAATTAACCTTACACAATGACCCCCGCCGCTCTCGCAACCTACATTCAATTTAAAGGCAATATTCCGAGCAACGTCACGCCATGGACGAACGCTAATATCCTGACGATTTCTAATATTGCAAAGGACAATATTGCCCAGGCTATCGCACAAGTTAACCCTGATTATTTTGGCGAAAACTCAACAGCAGACACCGTGTCTGGCCAACAGGAATACACAAAACCAACTGACTTGATGTTGATGAAGCGGATTGATATTTCCTATACCGACACCAATCCCGGTTCCTATTATCCGGCCGACATTGTTACACTCTCCCAACTCAAACCCTTAGGTGAAGACTGGTACGCGAATTTCCAACCGATTGATAAACCAATGGTGCGGTTCGACGATACGGGATTCTTTGCCTACCCCAAACCGCAAACAGGAACTTCTGGCAGCGCATTCATTCGGCTTTGGTATGTTCCGAAGCGAACGAACCTTACGGACATGACTGACAACACCAACGATATTGAGACGACAACGGGGATTGGCAGTTTTTTCCATGAGTTAATTGGAGACATCGTCATCAATCAGATTAAATTCAAAAAGGGCGAGCTTACACAGCAAGACCTTCAGGAGAACAACGCTCATATCTTAGACATTTTAGTTCCATCAGCATTTAGAACATTAAGCACGCCCAAATCGTCCCTTCCAGGCGACACGGCGCTTCAATATTAAGGAAAGGAAGTTATGACATATAACTTTGAAATCCGAACCACATTTAGCGAGGATGAATTGAAACAAGTTGCCTCTAAAACTGTGGACGGTTTGGAAGCCTCAAGCCAACTGATTATTGAGGCCAAAATAAAGACCAACACTGAATTGCCAGGGGATAAAGTCGAACTCTTACGGCAAGCAGTCAAAGAGGTCATCGCTACGAAACTCGGCAGCGAAACAGAAATAATCTTAATCAGTCAAGAACACTAATGGAAAACATACTTACACCGTCGTTTTTTTCAAACGCTCGAATGCGCTACAACGTTGAATACGAGTTACGAGACAAAGACGGCAATATCAAACCGCTGTTTCAGGAAAACCGCTTGTACACGTGGTTAATGAAACAAAATATCGTTTCTCCGCTTGCTGTAAACTCCCCCTACTTCAAATACTTTTCCTGGATATTGGGTAAACACTCAAGCAAAAAAAATGTCTCTAACCTCATAACCGATGCAGGTAGGGCAATCATTTCAGGCCTCATTAATGGATCAGGCTCACCAGCAGCGTTTACTTTTATCGCTGTTGGTACGAACACCACGGCCGCAGCCGTTGGCGATACCGGCCTTGGGACCGAGCTCGCAACGTCTGGTTTGTCCCGTGCTGCTGGTACTGTATCTCGTGTTACCACGACCAAAACCAACGACACCGCGCAGGTCACAATCACTTTTTCGGTAACTGGAACTCAGGCCGTCACTGAAGCAGGATTGTTCAATGCCTCATCCAGCGTAACTATCCTGTGTCACCAGGTTTTTTCTGCAATCAATGTTGTTAACACTGATTCCTTGCAAGTCACTTGGAAAATCCAGAATACCTGATCCTTAAACTTTCATTCATATGGCACAATATCTCATTGCAAACGGAGCATCCCCAACTACGGCCGCTCAGGTTGCAGTAACCACCGGCACATCTCTTAAGACCTTGTTACAAGTAGAACCGAGCGCGACAGCAATAGCTCGTATTGTTGAATGGGGCATTTCTTTTGATGGGAGTGCAGCCGCCACTCCAATCAAGGTAGAATTATTGGAACAAGATGTTGCTGCTACGGTTACCGCTCACGTCGCCGCAGGCATCGTGAAATTTGACGCAGCCGCACAATTAGGCGGCGACCCAACGACAAACCTTTTTCAAGTGGGTACCGCAAACACCGGGTATACCTCTACTGCCGAAAACTCACCGACGGTTTCTCGAATGTTTGATGTACAGTTTATCGCTCCAACCAACCAATACATCAAACAGTTTCCTCTCGGTTCTCAGCCTGCATTACAAAATTCGAAGTTCACAAAGATTCGCGTAACCGCAGGCGCAGCCGTCAACGCGTATTGCTACATGATAATTGAAATCTAATTTCTTATGGCTATTGCCTTTGATAATGCTACTGATAGCGGAGCGCAAAATGGCAGCCCTTTTACGTTTTCGCACACGACGGGAAACGGCAGCAATCGGTTGTTATTGTTATTTATCCACAACACCACTGGCACGAATGACAATCCTTCAAGTGTCACCTATGATGGCGTGGCAATGACACAGTTGGGAACGACTAACGGTAACGGGTGGACAGAATCTATTTGGTATTTAGCCAATCCCAATTCGGGCGCTAAAACAGTTTCGGTTACCTCGACGAATTCGAACTTTTCCTATTGTACAGCGATTTCATTTACGGGTTGTTCGGGTGTCGTCGATAATTACACGACCAACATTCAAATTGGCAGCAACAACAGTTGCACGATGAATGTTTCTTCGGCTACGGGTAACGTTGTGGTCGATGGAATCATAATCCATTCAGGGAGCCATACCTTATCTGTGACGGGCGGTCAGACGATTGAACTAGGCGGGTTAGCACAACCGGCTAATCCTGCGAGATCAGTAAGTTTCTTGGCCGGTGCAGCCACGACTACAATGAGCTGGTCGTGGGACGGAACAGCACAAACCTCTAACCAAATTGGCTGCGAAATTGTAGCCGCGCCAAATGTAGTGTTCACGAAAAACATTATTGCTTTACAGGCGGTCAATCGAGCCGCCACTTACTAATATGGCTAGATTTGGCCGTTCCCAACCCCCCAAACCTCATATCGGCTATCAAGGAAGCATTGGAATTTATTTCCGTCGTTCTTTTTCCAGCCTCTTGAGCGAAACAGTTACGTTGACTGACCGTCTAACGAAAACTCCTCTTCGAATATTTGCAGAAACGCTCACTCTCACGGATAGCCTTATAAAAACCGCTGCAAGAATATTAACGGAAACCTTCACACTGACCGACACGAAATCAGTTCTTCGAACGAAGGTCGCCTCTTTGAGTGAAAGCTTCACATTAACAGATACGATTAGCAAGATTCCAGGTAAGGTACTGGCAGAAACAATAACCTTAACTGATACAGTTAAAAGAATCACTGCACGAATCTTTTCCGAAACCTTAACATTCACGGATTCAATTAAAAAAATAGCTGGCCGCACATTAACAGAAGCCTTCACTATTTCAGACAGCATTCTTCGTTTCATTGGACGCTCTCTTACAGAAACCGTCACCTTAACGGATAGCATCGGCAAATCTATTGGTCGAGCGTTTACAGAAAGCTTCAATTTGCTAGATGTGTTTTCTAAAACGGTCACTGCAATATTTCGTGAGTCATTTGGTCTGCTCGATTCTATTATCAAAAAGTTAAACGGCACCACCACGATTTGGTTGAAACGAATTATTCCCACCACGCCCTGGTCGAATCGCACCAAACCAACAACCAACTGGACTCCTCGACCAAAACCTTAATGCCAGCGTCACAACCCCAAATCAAAGTTCAATCATTTGGCCCTAAAGATTTTTTGCAGGGCATTTCACCTCTACAAATTCAACAGAGCGCGTTTGGTGGTTTTTTCGCGCAGGCTACGGGCGTTGATCTATATCGCTACCCAGGATTCATTTGTCCAGGTGCATCACCAACGACCTTTTCACAGAGCAACCTTGTTACTGATTTAATTGTCAGCCTTGGTGGAACGAACCCTAATGTATCGGCCGTATTTGGAAGTTCGTCGGCAAAGCTATATGAAATTTTGCTATCAAATAATACGGTTACGAGCGCTAACGGTTTTCCGCATACCTACAGCGGTCAAACAGCCGCGAACGGTAACTCGATTCTGATTTATGCGATTCAAGGAACCAAATCCCTGTTCTATTTTGAAGACCAAGACATCGGCAAGACTGATATGGCCGGCAGCTTTACGGACAATTGGGGTTCAACCGTACCGGCCGGTGCCGCATCTCTAATCAACACGACACATCGTGCCGTGGTGTTAAATGCCATCTGTTATTTCACTAATGGAAATTCGATAGGAAAACTTGACGGTACGATTGGTACAAATGGAACACTCACCCCTTCTTTCTTCACGATCCCGCCAGGATATATGGCAACGGATATTCAGATTGTAAAAGGTAATCTTGAAATCTATGCAACCAATGCAGGTGTTTTGACGCCTGATCCCACATTCCCAGGACAAGCAATCGTTATTACGTGGGACGGGGTTAACCCGCTTGCAACTGACATCAGTGCCATCGAAGATAATTTGATTAGTTCGGGGAAGATGCTCGATGGCTTTCCATATATATTTTCAGCAGCAAAACAAGCCGGTGTCGCATTACGAAGAAAAAACTTTTACGGCTATCCTCAAATACAGGTTGTTAATAACAATGGTACGGCAAATCTTCCCAATCCAACGCAGGCTGATGTTTCCAATTCAATGCTTGTGTGGGGAGACTCTAATACCAACAAGATTTGGGCTTACGGTACTCCGTTTCCAACCTATTCCTTACGAGGTTCACAGGATGCAGGAGCGCAATTCCCAGAAGCACTTCACAACATCATAGTTCCTTCCGGTACGAATGTAGGTGCGTTGATTAACGCAAACAAAAATCAATTAGTCGTATCATCAAAGACAGGCTCGACCTATTACCTTGAACTTTTTCCGTTGAGCAACGCATCAAGTTTCAATAATGCCAGCGCGTCGTTTAAGACAAACTTCATTCAATTACCCGACGACTCTGTTATTAAATGGGTCAGAGTATACGTTTTGCCCCCATCAACCGGAGCGGCTTTCACGCTTTCTCTCTACACTGATTTTGGAACCTCACCTACCTTTACAAGCTCGGATGATTTGACCTCATCGACGCTTGATGCAAACGGAAAATCAAAGACTTTTTATGTTAATGATCCTATGTGCGATAACTTTGCTATCGGTGGAAATTGGGCCAATTCTTCAGGCACATCAAATTCAATCATTATTACTCGTATAGATGTCGGATTCATCACAAAATAATACAGGCCAGCTAGACCCAACTTATCTAAACCTCATTGGAGATGCGTATAAGTTTATGGGGAGGGCGTTAGCACCGACCGTTCCCACTGACGGTCAGCTTTACATTTTTGATTCTGCAACGGGCCAATTTGTTCCGGCCCAAGTCACTGAAAAAAGTCTTTCCTTTTCAGACAACACGACCGAGGACGCAAACACTTCACAGCACGGTTTAGCGCCTAAAGGGGTAACAGGCACTTCACAATTTTGGCGACAAGATTGGACGCTCGCAAACCCGACCATTCTTCGTAAGAGTGGCGTTGCTACGCGTGGCGGATCAACAGCATCGGGCACACAAAATATAGCTCATGGATTAGGCGAAGTGCCCGGATTTGTTCGCATCATTGCTTTATACAACACACCCACAAACACCGCCCCGTTTGGAATTAGTTACGGCACCTATAACGGTTCGGCCACGACCGCTATCAGCATCATTGGCAACACCAATGCCTCATCGTCTACGACCGACACTACCAATATCATTAGCCTTCTTGAAAACAATACGACCTTCAATTCTCAGGTAGCAACCATAACGGTTGATGCAACCAATATCTCGTTGGCCTGGACGCGAGGAAGCGGTGGAGGTGTATCAGGAACAATTTTTATTCTCTTTGAAGTAACCCCATAATTTATAAAACCATATGGCAACGCCAGCCGATTACCCAACTCCTCCCCCACAACCTTCTTCGCCTTCACCGGCTCCCACGGACCTTAATTCATTGGTGGGTGAGAGACCTTCACCACTTAATTCGAATATCACCGAATACTTTAACAAACAAAACGGTGCAGGTTTCGCAAACCCAACAGACCTAGCGAGTTTTTTGAATACCCAATCAGGCCGTTCAGACATTAACTCTACGAACGTTTTTGACGTTTTAAAAAACAACACTGCTTCTGCTAATGCCTCTCTCAATCAGGGTCAAGACACTGCCTTTCAAGCTCTTGATTCAGCACCGCCTGATGATGTCGCAACACAAAAGCAGAAAGCCCAGGACATTATCGACAAGGCCACCGCAGATCAAACTAACGTTCAGCAAGAACTACAGGACGCAACCACCGGAGGAAATGACCTACGAACACAAGCCCAAAACTATTACAGTTCGCTTGGAATTTCTGCATTAGAAGATGACGTAGCGAACGCAACCCAGGCCTACAACAACGTTAAGCAAGCACAGTTAAGTAATAAGTTGAATCTTGAACAGCAATATCAAGGTGGAGGAACCACCGGCTTTGCCGATGCGCTTGATTCCCGCGACCAACAGGTTTTGGCGATGCACGAACTCGCAGCCGCAACTGCATTACAAGTCGCTCAACAACGGCTTAATTCGCAAATGGACGTATTCAAAGTATTCAATCAAGCCGCTACCGACCAACAAACCCACGTCATATCAAATCTTTCACAACAGCTTGGGCTTGATAAAGCTGATTTGCAGTTTGGGGTTAACCTTCTTAATCAAGTTCAAACCGAAGTTCACGGAGACGAGACAGCCGCTCGTCAGTTTATTGCTACATTAGCAACGAACAATCCCGATGTCTTTTCACAACTCACGCCCCAGGATCAGCAAGATTTATCACAAGGGAAAGTCACCCCTGCAATTCTTGCGAAAATTGGCCAAGCAGCTAACCTTAGACAGCAACGTAATGATATTGCCCAACAACAGGCTAATATTGCTGCTGAACGAGAAGCCGCTTATGCCTCACGTGTTGTCGTTCTAAACAACAATACCGGAAGTGGTGCAGGCCTCTACGGTTCAAAGGACAACACCGAAATCCAGAATATAATTAGCAAATCAAACGATTGGGGTTCTGCGGCTGCTGCGCTCGACAATACATTTGGTCCCGGTACGGCTTCACTGTATGACACTCAGCTAAAGGTTAAATTCCAGATCCCGGCCGATATTACTTCTGCTTTACAAAATGTTCCCTCGACCGCTATCAGCACAGCTACCGATTGGCAACAAGCTCACGATGCTTTTGTTAAGGCTCATTCTTATGATACGACCGCAGCGGACGCAGCATTTAAACAGGCTTATGGTAATAAACCCTCCAACGGCGCTAATCTCTGGGACAATATCACTAACTTTTTCAAAAACTTCTAATTTATGCCCCTCACACCTGAACAATTGGCAGCATTCAGTGGAACGACTCCACCGCCCCAACAACAACAATCACAACCTACCTCTTTATCTGGATTACTTGGTAAGGTCGCTGGCTTTTTAGGCGTCCAGAAATTCGGACAAGGCATAGCGAGTGCCGCACGAATTTCAACTGGCCAAGACAACCAAGAACGCAACGAAAACGACCGAGCCCTACAGCAAAACGCCCAATTAATAAGCCTATTACACAATCCAAAAACGACACCGGCTCAGAAACAACATATCCTTTCTTTTATGAAGCTGATTTCCTCTGGCGAAGACACCCTTCCAACGGAAGCTCAAATAGACCCAGGTACAGGGCTTTCAAATAAACAAGTAATTGGTAGCGCTCTTAGCACGGCTGCGCTTGCCGCAGGTGGCGGAGTAGGAGCAGATGCAGCCGCCGATGCCGTAACAGGTGGTATTGCAAAAGGTGCGGTAGGTGGCGCAGTGGCAGGAGCAGAAACGGGTGCGGCAGTAGGGGCAGGCTCCGCACTTCAAAATAATGGTTCGCCAGTGGACGTAATTAAGGGCGCTGTTAAAACCGGAGCGTTTGGTGCAGCAGGTGGAGGCCTTCTTGGCGGTGCGGTCGGAGGAATTTCTGATATTGTCGCAGGTGCGGGTAACACGATACGCCGCGTTCTATCACCAGCATCCAATTTAGATGCCGATGCACAAACTGCCATTGATTCCTTTAGCACTAAATTGTCGCCCGAAGAACAAGCTGTTGCAGCCCAGCAAGGTAGAGGTGCGGTTCAAGGTGCATCAGCAAAAATGGTCTATAAGCCATCCACTAACGATTTGAAAGTCGCTGAAACACTCAAACCGCTTGTTCAAAGCGGTGATGTGGTTGCGCCTGTTAAGCCCGAAGATTATTTGAATAATATTACTGCCGTTCAGGGTGAATTAGAAAAATCGACAAGCCAGTTACGCGCTGGTATTGAAGACTCACAAGGTTCATGGAAACCGAAGGAATTAATGACAAAAGTTTTCAAGACGCCAGTTCCCGCTTCTATCAAGCCAACTGATGCACCGATTGCGAATCTTCAGAATGCCACGCTCGGTCTTGTAGAGGACGCACAAAAAACAAACGTAGGTCTTCTTGATCTACGCCAAAACTTTGACCAGATGGTCAGAAAAGAATATCCAAATTTATATAGCCAGGATATGACACCGGTTCGTCAGTACATTCAAAATCTTCGCAATTCAATAAATGAGTTTACGGCTGATCAGCTTCCCGATGGGAAACTTCCAGATGGGACGAGTTTCAGAGACGAGTTAAGACGACAGTCAAACTTAATCACTGCCAGAGAATCTATGGGCGCTAAGATTGCCCAAGAGGTTCCTGAAAATTCCACGACGCTTTCCAGATGGGTAAAAGCCAATCCTGAAAAAGCACGATTGTTACGTCGGGTTGCTGTTGGCGCTCTTGGAATTTATGCCGCTGGCCGAGCGATTAATAAAGCAATCACGGGTCAATAGCGTACATCAAGCAAACGGATGATATTGTGAGGAGGATAAATACTTCCATACCTCACACTCTACGCCTCACACAGAATCTGTCAAATCTTGAGTTATCCACAGCTTCATAACTTCTTCA
>Ga0070741_10002600_pt1 | contig 47705 bp, 41 predicted proteins | sample Coa_R1_4_FD_66440 | JGI IMG/M metagenome (GOLD analysis project Ga0070741, IMG submission 66440) | Surface soil microbial communities from Centralia Pennsylvania, which are recovering from an underground coalmine fire - Coalmine... | ecosystem: Environmental > Terrestrial > Soil > Unclassified ... | reverse complement strand
CGCTTTCAATCTCGGAGCAATCGAGCGATGGCACGAATCGACTACCAGCCGCTGGATCTCGCGCAACCCGCATCGATCGTCGATGCGATTCGTCAGCGCCGTGGCGGCCGTTTGCTCAACTTGGACCGCATTCTGCTCTACAGCCCGCCGCTCGCTCAAGCGTGGAACGGATTCATGGGCGCCGTGCGGACTCAACTGTCATTGCCGGCTAAGCTGCGCGAGTTGGCGATTTGCGTCGTTGCGAAGCTCAACGGCGCAGAGTACGAATTCCATCATCACGCGCCTGAGTATCTGAAAGCGGGCGGCAGCGAGGCGCAGTTGCGCGCACTGGGCGCCCTCCAAGACGGGCTGGATGCCACGGCGTTCGATGCGCTCGAGCGCGCGGTCGTCGAGCTGACCTTGGAGCTGACGCGCAAAGTGCGGGTGAGCGAAGAGACTTTTGCCCAGGCGCGGCGCAGCCTGAACGACGACCGGCAATTGGTCGAGCTGGTCGGCGTGATCGCCAGCTACAACATGGTTTCGCGCGTGCTTGTCGCGTTCGATATCCAGGCGGAGTAGCGCGACGGATTGCCTATCCGTTTACGGCTTGCTGAGCCCCAGCTCGCCGTACAAATGCTCGATCAGCTTGCGCAACGCGTCGACGTCTTCCCGCAGGGCAGCGACTTCGGCCGTCAGGGCGTTGGAGTCTGATGGATCCTGCGGAGCAGTCGAGCTGATCGGTTCGAGCTTGGGTTCGCCCGCCCACACGTGGCACCAGCGCGCTTCGCGTGTGCCGGGCTGCCGCGGCAAGCGCATGACCAGGGCGCCGTCCTTGCGATTCGCCAGTTCCTCCAGATAAGCCTCCACCGATGACGGATCGGCGAATGAATACAACCGGTCGGCATTGGCGCGAATCTCTGCTGCGGTCTGCGCACCGCGCAGCATCAGGGTGACCAGCAGAGCGCTCGCCGCTTGACCGATATTGAGGACCTTCGGCAGGTTATGGGCATAGCGCAGCACGCGCCCGGATGCACCGTACGATTCGATGACGAGCGCGAAGCCTTTCAAGCTCTCGAGCGCGCTTTGGACGTCCGCCTCGCTGACCTCCATCACGGGACTGCGGCTGGTCTTCTGGTTGCAGCCGCTCGCCAGTGCGTTGAGGGTGAGGGGGTAGACGTCCGGCGTCGTGTGCTGCTTTTCGAACAATACGGCGATTACACGGACTTCGAGTGCAGATAGGGTCGGGACGGACATCACCATGCGATGGAGAATAAAGACTCCAGCGTAGCACGCAACCCGGCGCATGCCGTTGCGCAATCGCCGAGCAACCGAGCAACGAATAGAGCGTGCCGGTACACTCAGAAGCCGCGTCTGACACAAAAGAAGGGAGGAGATTGTGCGTGTCGTGCTGCTGGGATTGGGTCTGCTTGCGATCGTTTCGATCGCGCGCGCAGGTCATGACGTCGACGATCAGCGCTTGTTGAGCGCGGCGAGCGATCCGGCCAATTGGCTCACGTATGGCCGCGACTACTCGAATCAACGATTCTCACCGCTCGCGCAGATCGCGACGAGCAACGTCGCGAAGCTTGCCCCACGATGGATTTACCAAAGCGGTGTCTCCGCCACGTTCCAAGCCTCGCCGATCGTGGTCGACGGCGTCATGTACTTGTCCCTTCCGTTCAATCACGTGGTGGCGCTCGACGCGACGAGCGGGCGCGAGCTATGGCGATACCAGCACAAGCGCCGCACGGAGAAGATGTGTTGCGGGCCGGCCAATCGCGGTGTAGCGGTCGCGTACGGAAAGGTGTTCATCGGCACCGTCGATGCGCGGCTCGTGGCGCTCGAGGCCAAGACCGGCAAGATCGTGTGGGACACCGCGTTGGTCGAAGATCTCGCCGGCGAAACCGAGCGCACCGACCAGCTGGCGAGCGACGATCCGCTGCGCAAACAGAAGGTAACCGGCTCCACCGGGATCGGGGCCAACATGGCGCCGGTCGTCTACCGCGGCAAGGTGATCATCGGCATCACTGGCGTGGGTTACGGCTTGCATCTGGATTCCGACCGCCCCGGTGCGCCGTTGGGGGCTGTCGTCGGCATCGCCGGGCAGAGCCAGCGAGCTGGTTTCTACGCCGCCTTCGATGCGCAGACAGGCAAGCGCATCTGGCAGTTCGATTCGACGCCTTCCAAGGGGTGGGAAGGGCAGTTTCGCGCGACGACTCCGGATGGCGCTCCATTGGAGCGCGACCTCGCGCGCGAGCGCGACGAGTTTCCCCGTCTCGCCGATGCGTGGCAGCGCGGAGGCGGCTCGGCATGGACGACGCCGGCCGTCGATCCGTCGCTGGGACTGGTGTTCGCGGGTATCGGCAATCCCTCGCCGCAAATGGACGACAGCAGCCGTCCAGGCGATAACTTGTACACGGTGTCGCTGGTCGCGCTCGACGCCGACACTGGCGCACTGCGCTGGTACTACCAAGAAGTACCGCACGACATGTGGGGCTACGACGTTGCCAGTCCTCCCGTGCTGGTCGATCTGCCCTGGCAGGGCCAATCGATCCCCGCCGTAGTGCACGCGGGCAAGACCGGTTGGCTCTATGCGCTCGACCGGCGCAACGGCGCGCTGCTCTACAAGTCCGAAGCGTTCGTCCCGCAATCGAATCTGTTCAAGCGCCCGACCGTGCAGGGCGTGGAGATTGCACCCGGAGGTGCCGGGGGCGCGAATTGGTCTCCGACGTCGTTCGATGCGCGCACCGGCTTGGCTTATGTCGCCGCCATGCATATGCCAATGCGCTATACGGTGAAGGAGATACCGGGTGCCGGCGACAAGGCGCCGGTGCGCTACAGCGCGCTCGAGCCGGTCGAGGGTCCGCGCTGGGGCACGTTGTCGGCCATCGACACGCGCGACGGCGGCAAGATTCGGTGGCAGGTGAAAACGCCGGACCCGCTCGTCGGCGGTGTTCTGGCAACGGCCGGGGATTTGGTGTTCATGGGCGAGGGCAACGGGGACTTCTCCGCCTTTCACGCAAAGACCGGCGAGCGCTTGTGGCGGTTCAACTGCGGAGCAGGGGTCAATGCGCCGCCCGTCGCCTATGAGGTGGGCGGGAGGCAGTACATTGCCGTTGCTGCCGGCGGAAACGCGATCTTCGGATTTCGGCAGGGGGAATCGTTGCTCGTGTTCGCCCTTCCTGAGTAGCGCGCCGCAGGCATCGGCGCTATTGCAGTGGGATGTGCGGCGGTGAGCGCTTGCGATAACGAGCGCCGCCGCTTCTGCGTTAGAGAGAACGATTGCGCCCGCGCGAAGAAAGTGCCTTTGAATAGCACGGAGGAATAGTTTAATCTCTGCATTCCGCCGCCATGATGACATGCGCAGCGCAGTGACAAGAACTGCATCCACGATCGGCGCGGATGAACGATCCTGAGCGGAAGCTCTTCGGATTCCAACGTGCTGTTTCCTCGATTCCGCTGCTGGAGCCGCTCCGAGCGGAAGGAGCGAGAACGGCTTTTGTTCCATACCGAGCAAGATACAGGAGTGTTGGATGAGCAATCGTTTGAATGCGCCGCTGAAAGTTCTGGCCGTCGCCGTGGCAGTCGCGCTGGCGGCAGGGTGTGCGAATATTACCGGTGGTCCAGGTGTGCCGGCGGCTGGTACCGCGCCGGTGGATGATGGAATGCGCGCAACCACCAATGCGCGCGTGCGCGACTTCGACGACGGCAGCAAGCAAAAGGCCGAAGCTCAGCCGGCTCCAGCGCCGGCTGCGCCGCCCGTCGAGCAGGCCGCAGCGCCGGCCGAACCACCGCCGCCACAGACCAAGACCGTGAAGGTGGCCGACACGCCGCCGCCCTCGGCCAAACCCGGAGAGTGCTACACCAAGCTGCTCATTCCGGCGGAATACAAGACCGAAGCGGTGCAAACGGTGGTGAAGCCGGCCTCCGAGCGGCTCGAGTACAGCGATCCGGTCTACGAGGAAGTCGAGGAGCAGGTCGTCGTGAAGCCGGCGTCCAAGCGAATGGAAGTCGTTCCGGCCGAATACGCAACGGTCGAGGAGAAAGTCGTCGTGCGCGAGGCCTATCGTCGCGAAATCGAGATTCCCGCGCTGTACAACACCTACTTCGAGCAAGTGGTCGAACGGCCCGCCCGGCAGGTATGGAAACCTGGAAGAGGTGCCGTCGAGCGGGTCGACGAAGTGACTGGCGAGATCCTCTGCTTGGTCGACGAGCCGCCGGTGTACAAGACAGTCGAACGCAAGGAGTTGGCGCGCCCGGCGTCGAAGCGGTATGAAGACGTCCCGGCGGAGTATGCTGCCGTCACAAAGACGATTGTCAAGACGCCAGAGACCGTGCGTGAAGTCGAAGTGCCGGCCGAATACCAGACCATTACAGTGCGCAAGCTGACGAAGCCGGCTCAAAAGCTTGCTGTTCCGGTCGAAGCGGAGTATGGAACCGTAGAGAAGAAGGTGATGGTGCAGGGCGAGCGTGCGGAATGGGTGCAGGTGCTCTGTGACCAGAACACGACGTCAGGCAAAGTCGAGGAAATCAAGCGCGCGTTGCAGGCGAAGGGCTACGACGTCCAGCCGGACGGCAACATCGACAAGTCACTCACTGATGCGTTGAGATCGTTCCAAGAGCAGGAGGGTTTGCGCAGGACCGGTTTGATGACGGCCGACACGCTCTCGGCGCTTGGCGTCGCGCTGCAATAGAGGCTTCTCTTCGGGGCAGTCCAAGCCGCCTGCTTGCCTTGGCAAGCAGGCGGTTCTTTATCTGATCGGACCGATGAAGGCGCCAGGCGACAGCGCGCGTGCGTGTAATGGCGCGCATGGCCTCCGCGCGCACTTCCCTTCGCTTGCCGCACGCTTGCTCGGGCTTCGAACGGTAGCCACGCGCCGGCAAATTCCTGTTCAGCCTTTGCGTGCGACGAAGCGGCCGCCGCCGAGCTTGCCTGCCCCGTACAGCCCCACGAAGAAGGCATAGGTGTCATCCCACTTGCGGAAGTGCGCTTCGCCGAACTTGCGCACCGTATCGTCACGTAAGCTCCGATACATCGTCAGCCGCGCGACGAGGATCTCCGCCCACGGTGCGCTCAGATCGTCCCGCCTTTCCACAGAACAACCACTGGCGCTGAGCAGCTCTGCGTAGCCGTCGAGGGTCTCCAACGTCGGGAAAGCCATCTCAACCTGCAGCCGCTGCATCTCGAGCTCGGTAAGGCTTGAACGGCGCAGGATGTCGGTGAAGGCAACGACGCCGTTCGCTTGGGTGACCCGCACACATTCGGCAATCAATCGCGGCTTGTCGGGGACGTGGCACCAGGCCTCTTGTCCGATCACGGCATCGAAAGTCGCATCCTCGAACGGCATGTCGAGAGCATTGCCCAGCCGAAAGCTGACGAGGTGATCGAGCCCGGTGAGTCGCGTGAGCCGCTGCGCGCCGAGATGTCGGCTTTCGGTAAAGTCGAGACCGACGACCCGGCAGCCGAAGCGGTAGGCCAAATAGCGCGCCGGTCCCCCCATCCCGCTGCACACGTCGAGGACCAGCTGGTTCGCACGCAAGCCGGCCGCTTGGGCGAGCTGGTCATTCGCTTGGATGCCGCCGAAGTGATCTTGATCGTGATCCTTCAGGGTTTCTTCGCTCAGGCCCTCGAGCGGGATTCCGCGCGTGCGCAGCGCGCGGAGAATTTGCTCCTCGTTGATGGGGTGTGCATCGTAGAAGGCGACGACGCGAGCGATCGATTCCGTCGGATCGGACGTGTTCGGGCTCATGCCGTAAATTCCCGCATCAGCTTGCCGGGTCGACCGCAGCCCTCGATCGATCCCTTCTCGTCGATCACTTGTACGCCGTTGACCCACACACCCTGCAGACCCAGCGCGGGTGTGTCGATTCGACTCGCGCCGCCGGGCAAGTCCCACACGCGGCGCTTGTCGCCGCGTCCGATTGTTTGCGGATCGAACAAGATCATGTCGGCCCAAGCGCCGGGTATCAATCGGCCACGATCGACGATGCGATAGAGCCGTGCGGGCTGGCTCGTTACCGCTTGCACCGCCTGCTCGAGCGTGAGGTCGCCGCGCTCCCGCACCCAATGCCCGAACAGGTGGAGCCCGAAGCCGGCATCGCACAGGAAGGCCAAATGGGCACCGGCGTCCGACAGCGTGAGCTGCGAATTGGGCAACCGCATGAGATCGCGCACCGCATCCTCGTCCGTATTGAACAGCTTGCAGTCGACCATCGCGTCGAGCTCGTCGTCGAGTCCGAAGTCGAAGAACCAGTCGAACGGGTCCTTGCCCGCGTCGCGTGCGAGGTGCGTCACGTTCCGGCCGACTAGCGCCGCGTGCCGCGACTGCTCGACCGACTTGATCGTCATATGCTCCAGGCTGTGATAGGAGAATCGATTCGGCACGCCGGTCGTGCGCGCTTCGGCTTTGACGGCTGCACGAAACGCCGGATCGGCGAGCACGCGCCGATACGCTTGCGAGCCTTCGGCCTCGATCGCGGGACGCCAGCTGAGCAAGGCTTCGAGCGGATACGGGTGGCGCAGGGTGAACCCCATGCCGAGCGGAAAACAGCTCACATGGCCCCAGAGCTCGCGACCGCGTGCCCGCGCCGCATCGATCTCTTCGAACTCGCGGAACACGCGCTGTGGGTCGTTGGGGTCGACGAACATGGCCGCGATCATCGCCGGCCGTCCGTTGCGCGCCGACACCGATTCGAGCCAGGGAATGCTGGTGCGCATCCCCTTGGTGATCTGGAACACGCCCTTGCCGACTTCGCCGAGCGCGCCGGTCAGCTCGAACAGCTCGTGCTCGTCGGCGAGACGCGACGGCATCGGGATGCCGTTCTCGCCGTTGTGTTGCTCCAGCGTCGAAGTCGAGAAGCCGACTGCGCCTTCACGCAAGGCCTCGAGCACGAGCGCCTTCATGCGGGCGACTTCTTCGGCGTTCGCCGCTCGACTGGATGCTTCCTCGCCCAACACATAAGTACGCACGGACGAGTGCCCGACGAAGGAGGCGACGTTGGGCACGAGTCCGCGCCGCTCGAGCATGCGCAAGTAGCCGGCATAGCTCTCGAATTCCCACGCCACCCCGGCCTGCAGCGCTTCCAACGCCATGCCTTCCACATGAGTAAGGTTGCGCAAGGTGCGCTCGCGATCCGCGGGACGGCAGGGCGCGATCGTGAAGCCGCAATTGCCGATCACTACGCTGGTGACGCCGAGTCCAACTGCGGGTGTGGCGAACGGATCCCAGATCAATTGCGCGTCGAAGTGCGTATGCAGATCGATGATGCCGGGTGCTAACGCGCGACCTTGCCCGTCGGTGGTCTGGCGCGCCGGCCCCGGATCGCGATCAATCGCGCTAATGCGTCCGTCTTTCACCGCCACGCTCGTGCGCGTGCTCGGCGCGCCCGTGCCGTCGATGAGACGCACGTCGGCGATCACCAGGTCGTGCATGGTTTCCTCCCTCTCGTGGCCCCGCATTTCAATAGCGGATCAGGGCTGGATTATCCGGCAAGCGGACGCCGCCTGCTGTGATCGTCATCGACCCGCGCTCCAGCAGGTGACAGTCTGTCTAGTGCGCCAGACCCTTGCGGCGCGATGCCAGTCGAGCGATTGCTTCGTTCACCGATTCCAGGTTGGGATGAAGCGCTTGCGCGCGCTGAAGCGCGAACAGGGCAAGCTCTTCTCTATCCTGCCGCAGGCAGATTTGAGCAAAGCCGCAGACGGCGCCGAAGTGACGCGGCTCCAGCCTCAGCGACTGCTCGATGTCGCGCAAGCTCTCTCCGTCTCGGCCCTGCAAGAAGCGCAACGTCGCGCGCTTGTTCCAGGCTTCCGCATAGTCGGGGTAGTCCTCGACAATTCGGTCGAGCAGCGTTCCGGAGAGCGTGAAGTTGCCCTCGGCCATCGTTTGTCGGGCGCGCTCCAACATTTCGCGCGCGCTGTCTGCCGGATGCTCCATCCAAAGCGCCCAGATTTGATCTTCGATTTGCGCGGCCTGCTCGGTCGACTGCGCCTGGGCGAGCTGATCGAACAGCGGATCGAGTGCGGGCGACAGCGATCCCGCCGGGCGCGAATGCGCCGTCTCGAACATGAGCTTGAGGATATCTTCCAACATGCGCAGCAGTCTAAGGATCGACTAGTCGCGCTGGCGAGGGCATGCAGCCATGCATCAGGCAATCACGCGGGGCTTATGAGCGAGATGCCGGCCGTACCATTGCAGCGCGCTGACAGGGCTAGCGACCTGCACGAGGTTAACGAGCAGCGACTCGAACGCGCGCGCGTCACCTGTGGTGTGGAATCGATGCGTGCCAACGCTGTCGCGATACGCCGATATGCCGCGTGCGTCCAGCACGTCGCCGAGGTGGCGCGCGATCGCGGGGGCGGGATCGATAACGTTCACCCGCGGACCGGCGATGTGCCGGATGGTGGAGATGACGAACGGATAATGCGTGCACGCGAGCACGATGGTATCCGCACCGGCCTCGAGGACAGGAGCGAGGAAGCCGCGCAGCATGCGCTGCGCTTCGGGGCCGTGGAGTTGCCCGCTTTCCACGAGTTCGGCGAGCCCATCGCAGACTTGATTGACGAGCGTCACGCCGCTCGCGTAGCGGCCCGCCGTCGCTTGGAACAGTCGGCCTTGAAATGTCGCCGGCGTGGCGAGGATGCCGACGACTTTCGAGCGTGTGATCGCGACCGCGGGCTTGACCGCCGGCTCCATGCCGAGGATCAGCATGCCTGGAAAGCGCTCGCGCAAAGACTTGAGCGCGGCGGCCGAGGCGGTGTTGCAAGCCACGACGATGGCCTTGCAGGCGCGTTCGATCAGAAACTCCGCGATGCCGTGACAGAACGATCGGATCTCGTCCGCCGAACGCGGCCCGTACGGGACATGAGCTTGATCGGCGACGTAGAGGGTGTCCTCGTGCGGAAGCTGACGTACGATCTCGCGCCACACGCTCAACCCGCCTACACCGGAATCGAATACGCCGATTGCCATCGATTGAACTAGCGCGTCGTCGGACGCAGTCGCTGTCGCCTAACCAACGAGGTAGGCCTCGATGCGCGGCCGCAAGTCGTCGGGAATCGGGCTCGCTTTGCGCGTATCCAAGTGCATGAACACGACCGTTTGCAGGATCTTGAGTCGTTCGTCATCGCCCACTTTCCCTAACAAGGCGTACTGGAGCGACGTGCGCCCCACGTGCACGACGCGCAGTTCGAAGCGCAGCAGCTCGCCCATCTCCACCGTGCGCAAGAAATCGCACTGCAAATTGACGGTGGGTGTGCCGAGCCGACGCTCGCGCATGAGATCGAAGTGCGAGTAGCGCAAGCCCTCGCTGAACCAGTCCTCCTTGGTGGCATGGGCGAGATCGAGGAAGGCGGGGTAGTAGACGATGCCGGCCGGATCGCAGTGCGAGAAGCGAATGAGCTGCTCGTGGACGAAGACCGCTCCTGCAGGTCTAGCGGATCGCGCTTCAGTGTGATTGGCCACGGATGCGCGGACTGCCGGTCGACTCAGGGAACAAGCGCGAAGGCGTTGAGCGGCGAGCCTGTCATCCCACGCAGGCGCAGAGGATTCAGGACGAGCGCGAAGTCGTATTGCTTGCGCGCGGCGAGCGCTTCGGCAAGTTCTTCGAGGTTCATGTTCTCGACGATGTAGATGCCCGAGTCGGCAATCAGGATGCGATGCGCGGGGAAAATCGTTCCTTTCTCGGGGTACACTTCGAAGGTGAGCTGATCATCGCCGGCCAGGAAGATTTTCTTCTCGGCGAGCCACTTCGCGGCCCCTTCACCGGGCCCGGGGCGCAAGCCCATGTATTTCGCCTTGTCGCCGAAGAATTTCCCGTAGCCCGTCCGGATCAGCACGGAGTCGCCCGGCCGCACCTCCACACCCTGCGCCTTCGCGGTCGCCTCCAGATCGGCCGCGCTGATTTCCTCGCCGGGCGCCAGCGCATCGACTTTCTTGTGGCGTGCAACATCGAGCAGCACGCCGCGATTGATGAAGCGCTCTTTGGGGTAGGTTTCGATGCCCAGCGCGAGCAAGCCGTTGGGCGCCTCGTTGTCGGCTGCCGGCAGACCGCCGAACAGCTTGCCGTCGTGACCGATATGGCCGATCGCATCGATCGTCGGCGCGCCATGCTGGCCGCTGAAGTACATCATGTCGGCGGCGAAGGACAGCTGCGGAATCCACCCCGCGGTCTGCTTATGGGTGTTGATCAGCGAAGCCAGAAAGGGTGGGTTGAAGCTGAGCACCGGCGCGCGCTGGTCCCACACGAAGTTCAGCTCGATCACCTTGGCCGACTTCAGCGCATTGAGCAGTGCGTCGTCCGCCCGAGCGCCGGAAACGCCGATGGTGGCGGCAACTAAAGCCAACGTGCACGACAGCGGGGCCCACCAGCGACGGATGCTCATTGAAGTCTCCCCAGTGTTCTCGTGTTTGTCGGTGGAATGTCCAGGCTGTTGCACTATAGCATCAGCATAGCTTGCCGCCTTGCACCGCCGTTCAGGCCTCGAGGCAGCCGCGCGCAAACGCCGCCTGCTCCTGCGCTGCATTGAGCAGCAAGCTGATGTCGTTGCCGGCGAGGATGAAACGCATCCCACGCGCGACGTAGCGCTTCATCAACTCGCGCCCATACACGCCGCCCAGGCCTGGCCATTTGCCATGCTTGCGGCAGCCGGCGACGACCGTGTCGATCGCCCGCACGACGCGTTCGTCTTCCAATTGACCTGGAATACCCATTTCCAGGCATAGGTCGTTCGTTCCCATCAACAACACGTCGATTCCGGGCACGGCGGCAATCTGCTCGACGTTCTCGACTGCCGTCGGCGTCTCGATCATCGCGACGACCAGCGTGGCGTTGTTCAGCTCGGATACGACCTCACGCGCGGGTACCGCAGCGAAGCCGAACTGCGGATAAGCGCCGCCGATCGAGCGCTTGCCCAGCGGCGCGAAGCGAAAGGCGTTCACCATGGCGCGCGCTTCCTCGGGGCCATCGACGTGCGGAATGACGATGCCGAGCGCACCGCCATCGAGGCAGCGCGTACCCAGGGCAAGCTCACCGTTGGGTACGCGTACCAGCGGCGCGATCCCGGCATCGAGTGCGGATACGCAGATGGAATAGGCCGTCTCGACCGACGCTGCGCCGTGTTCCAAGTCGATGAAAAGGAAATCGAAGCCCGCTGTTTTCATCAAGCGCGACACCTCCACGCCGCGCACGCCTCGTACGCCGACGCCCACTGCGAGCCCGTTCGCGCTGAGGCGGTCCTTTGCCGCATTTGAAATCGTAACCATGCACACCTCCCGTCGTTGTTTGGGCATCGCTCGCGTAGCGCCGCGCCCGATTCGTCCGCCGATTCTAGCGAGAATGCCTGATGGCGCATTGTCGCGCGTTTGGATTCGCCCGAAGGCGGGTAGCGGCGCTTGTCGGCGACGACACGACGAGCGGGCCCAAGCAAGCGGAAGAATTGCGCGACGGCTTGTCGCGAATCGGGGACGCAAACACCGCGCGTGAGCGCAACTTCGCTTCGGCTGCGCATGCGCAAGCTGCCGCATACATCCGCAATGCCCCGTCGAGCGCCGCATTCAGCCTATTGGGCACGCAACGTGCAGCCCGAACTCCGAGATCCGCGAGGACAATTGAGGCGTTCGACAAGACGGATCGACGCTGATGCGATGAACAGCGGACATTTCGTTTGCATAACCTCTGATAAGGAGACTGGATGAGATTATCTTCAATTGTTGCTGCTGCCGCCTTGGCGATGGTAATGAGTGGATTATCGGTCGCTGCCGAGGAACAGTCGGGCGGGCAGCAGCCGTCGGCTGCTCAACAGAGCGGCCAGAGCAGCGGCCAAGCCGGCCAGTCGAGCGACCAAGCCGGCCAGAGCGGCAGTGCCGGGCTACAAGCCGCGCTGAAGAAGTGCGAGCAAATGAGCGCGGGGGACAAGAAGAAATGCATCGACGCCGCCAAGAAGAAACACGGCCAGATGTAGGCTCGAGCTGAATCCACCGAAGGGCGGGTCCTCCCGCCCTTTTTCATTGGCTGTCCATGTTCGCGGCCTGGCCGCTACCGTAGCTCGTCATGCTAGAAACGGCGCAGAAGGGGTAAGCGGTCGCTCTCTACTTCACTGATTCGCACATCTGCGTTTCGCCGAACGCCACGGGTTGCGCGGCAGCGAGCGAAACGCTAAAGCTCGAGTGATGCTTCCGCGCGCGCTTGCGGTTGCCTGAACGGGCATGTTGTAGACTTGATGGCCCTATCGCTCGAGGAACACCGCAATGAAGCACTTCAAGTGGGACGAGATCCCGGCCGAGCGCGTCAACGACAAGTTCGTACGCAAGCTGGCCTGGGATGGCAAGATGATGATCGCACGTACCGATGTGGAGAAAGGGTACGTGGTGCCGCACCACAAGCACGACAGCGAGCAGATCACCTGGGTGATGAGCGGCAGATGGCGCTTCACCTTGGAAGGCCGCACTGTCGAGGTCGGACCGAACGAGATGATCAGCATTCCAGCCAACGTCGTGCACGGGGCCGAGGCGCTGGAGACGCTGGTGGCCTACGACATCTTCACGCCACTGCGGGAGGATTGGCTGAGCGGAGGCGACGACTACCTGCGCACTTAGCCGATGCTGCACGCTGGCTTGCCTGACAACTTCAGCGCGTCGCTGCGGCTGAGCAAGCACGCGGTGAGCAGCCGAGGCGGCATCGTTGCCGCTCAGCATCGGCGCGCGGCCGAAGTCGGCGCAGCGGTCCTCGAGGACGGCGGCGATGCGATCGACGCCGCGGTGGCTACCTCGTTTGCACTTGGGGTGCTCGAACCTTGGATGAGCGGCGTCGGCGGAGGCGGCGCGATGGTGGTGTATCGCGCCGCCGAGCTATCGTGCAGCGTGATCGATTTCGGCATGCGCGCCGCCGCCTCCTTGAATCCGGAGGACTATCCACTCACTGCCGAGGGCGTCGCTTCGGATCTGTTCCCCTGGGCCCGCGTAGCCGAGGACCGCAACGTGCACGGCCCTCTCGCGATTGCCGTTCCGGGTGTCGTGGACGGTATGCGGCTCGCCCACGAACGATTTGGCTCGCGGCCTTGGACCGAGCTGGTCAACCCGGCGGTCGCACTCGCCGACGAGGGATTACTCATCGATTGGTTCGCCACCGAAGCCATCGCGAGCGCTGCGATCGACCTACGTCGCTATGCTGCCAGCCGAGACATCTACCTGCCCGAGGGGCTGCCCCCCGTGCCGGCCTGGTCGGCGGCTACGTCGGTGCGACGCCCACAAAGCGGACTCGCTTCCACGTTGACCCGCATCGCCGAAGCAGGCGGCAGAGACTTCTACGAAGGTGAGCTCGCGCGCCAGCTCGTCGCGGAGTTGCAGCAAGCGGGCGCGCGACTCACGTTAGCCGATTTGGAAGCCTATCGCGCCCGCGCTTGCGCGCCGCTGGTGATCGGCTATCGGGATGCACGGGTGTTTGCGACGCCCGAGCTGACCGCGGGCCCGACTCTAGCCTACGCGCTGCGTTTGTTGGGCGACGCTTGGGCGCCCGCCGGCGCGCCCGACGCGGCGGCCTATGTGGCTTATGCGCGATCGCTGCAGGAAGCCTATACCGATCGACTCTCGCGCATGGGCGATGTGGATGGCGGCCGCGCGCCCGCTTGCACCTCGCATTTTTGCGTGGTCGATCGCCACGGCAACATGGCGGCCGTGACCCAAACCCTGCTTTCCATCTTCGGCTCGCGCCTCACGTTGCCTCGAAGCGGCGTGTTGATGAACAACGGCATCATGTGGTTCGATCCCGAACCTGGCAAACCGAATTCGCTCGCCGCGGGCAAGCGCTGTCTCACCAACTATTGCCCCATCGTGGGGGAGTCGCGCGACCGCCGCTTCGCCCTGGGTGCCTCCGGCGGGCGGCGCATTCTCCCCGCGGTCACGCAGCTGCTTTCTTTCCTGGTCGATTTCGGCATGGGCCTCGAGGCCGCCTTCGAGCTGCCGCGCATCGACGCCAGCGAAGGCGATCTGGTCATCGGTGATGCACTGCTGCCGAGTGAGGTGCATCGCGCTCTGGAATCGCGCTTTCGCTACGTGCGCGCGCGACGGCAGACGCTGCCATTCAAGTTTGCGTGCCCCAGCGCCGTGCTGCGCGAAGGGCAGCTCAACTGGGGGACGACCGAAATCGGCTCGCCCTGGGCGGACGCGATCGCGAGTCCCGACGCAACGGCGCGGTAGTCGGCGCCTGTCGAGCCTCAAGCCGTGGGCAGCTTGTGATCGCGGAAATCCTCGCGCAACTTGGTCTTGAGCAGTTTGCCGGTCGCCGTATGCGGGAGCTCGTCGACGAAGGCGACGTCGTCCGGAATCCACCACTTCGCCACCTTACCCTCGAAGAACCGGATCAGCTCTTCGCGCGTGACTTGAGTGCCGGGCTTGCGCACCACGACGAGCAGCGGGCGCTCGTCCCATTTGGGATGACAAACACCGATTACGGCCGCCTCTTTCACCGCAGGGTGTGCCATGGCGGTATTTTCCAAGTCGATCGAGCTGATCCACTCGCCGCCTGATTTGATCACGTCCTTCGAGCGGTCGGTGATCTGCATGAAGCCGTCGGCGTCGATGGTGGCCACATCGCCGGTCGGGAACCAGGTCTCGCCGTCCGCGTCAGTGCGCAGGATATTGCCGCCTTCGCCCTTGAAGTACTGTGTGGCAACCCACGGCCCGCGCACGAGCAGGTCGCCGAACGCCTTGCCATCCCAAGGCAAGTCCTTGCCTTGGTCGTCGACGATCTTCATGTCTACGCCGTACAAGGGGCGACCCTGCTTGTCCTGAATCTTGAGTTGCTCCTCTTTCGGCAGCTTCAGATGCTTGGCTTTGAGCGTACATAGCGTGCCGAGCGGCGACATCTCCGTCATGCCCCAAGCATGCAGCACGCGCACGTCGTAGTCGTTCTCGAAGGAGCGAATCATCGCCGGCGGGCAAGCCGAGCCGCCAATGACGGTACGCTGCAAACTGGTGAAGCGCAGGTCGTTTTGCTTCACGTGCTGCAACAGGCTTAGCCAAACCGTCGGGACACCGGCCGACATCGTCACGCGCTCCTGCTCGAACAGCTCGTAGACGCTGGCGCCGTCGAGCTGCGCACCCGGGAAAACCAGCTTCGACCCGGCCAGCGGGCAGGCGTAGGGCAAGCCCCAGGCGTTGACGTGGAACATCGGCACCACCGGCAGGACGACGTCGCGCGCGGACAAGTCGATGGCGTCGGGCAAACAGGCGGCGTAAGCATGCAGGATGGTCGAGCGATGTGAGTACAACACGCCCTTGGGATTGCCTGTCGTACCGGACGTGTAGCACAGGCCGGCCGCGGTGCGTTCGTCGAACACCGGCCAGTCGAATTGGTCCGAATGCGCGTTGACCAGGTCTTCGTAGCACAGCAGATCGAGCGACGAGGCAGGCATGTGCGCCTTGCCGGTCATCGCCACCCAACCGCGCACCGCTTTGCAATGCGGGGCAAGCGCCTCGACCAGCTTGAGGAAGGTGAGATCGAAGAAGACGAATTTGTCTTCCGCGTGATTGATGATGTAGGCAATCTGCTCGGGAAAAAGCCGAGGGTTGATGGTATGGATGATGGCGCCGCATCCCGATACCGCGTAGTACAGCTCGAAGTGGCGGAAGCCGTTCCACGCCAATGTACCGATGCGCTCGTGCATACCGACCTGCAGCGCACCGAGCGCGTTGGCGAGCTGGCGCACGCGTCGGTGTGCTTCCGAATACGTGTAGCGATGGATGCCGCCCTCGACCAGGCGTGAGACGATCTCGGTGTCGCCGTGGTAGCGATCCGCGTGGCGGATCAGCGACGAGATCTGCAAAGGCATGTCCATCATCAGGCCGTGCATGGCGGGCTCCTCGAGTGCTCACTAGGCTGCTGGTTACGGCGATTCTAGCAGCGCGCAGGGGGACTGCCGCCGGCGAAGCGGCCGCGATGTGTCTGCGCCTGCCGTTTTCCAGCTATCGTGCTTTCCGCTAGAATCTGGCGGCTCGTCAGCCCGGAGCAGGCGACGCTGCATAGAAAACGACGATATAGGCTGACCCGAATCCCCGCCGTCCGAAATTGCACGGCGACCACCGCACCGCTGACACCATCCGCATGGAGTTCTTCCTCGTTCAACTGCTGAACAGCCTGTCCTATGGATTGTTGCTGTTCATGCTCTCCAGCGGGCTCACGCTCATCTTCAGCATGATGGGTGTGCTCAACTTTGCGCACGCGAGCTTCTACATGCTCGGCGCTTACTTCGCTTATCAGCTCTCCAATCATCTCGGCTTTTGGCCAGCCCTGATCATGGCGCCGTTGCTGGTCGGGCTACTGGGCGCGGCCACCGAGCGCTGGGGATTGCGCACCGTGCATCGCTATGGCCACGTCGCCGAGCTGCTGTTCACCTTTGGTCTGTTCTATTTGATCGAAGAAGTGGTGCACTTGATCTGGGGCCGTGCGCCGGTCGACTATCGCATTCCCGGCGCGCTCGACTTTAGCGCCTTCACCGTCTTCAGCACGAGCTACCCGGCCTATCGCGTGTTCATGATGGCGGTGTCGGTCGCCATGCTGCTCGGCTTGTATCTCGTGCTCACCCGCACGCGCATCGGCCTCATCATCCAGGCCTCGCTCAGTCATCCGGACATGGTCGAGGCGCTCGGTCACAATGTGCCGCGGGTGTTCATGCTCGTGTTCGGCGGCGGTTGCGCGCTGGCCGGATTGGCGGGCGTGATCGGGGGCAACGCGTTCGTCACCGAACCTGGGATGGCGGCCGCGGTGGGCAGCATCGTGTTCGTCGTGGTCGTGTTCGGCGGTATGGGCTCGCTCGCCGGCGCCTTCATCGCCTCGTTGTTCTTCGGCGCGGTGCAAACCTTCTCGGTCGCAATCGATTATTCGCTGCTCGATGCCCTCGCCAAGCTCGGCGTGACGATCGCACCCGAATCGGGTTGGCGCGCGCTGCTCTCGCTCAGCATCGCGCAGACGGCACCCGTGCTGCCGTATTTGTTGATGGTGTTGATGCTCATCGTGCGTCCGACGGGTTTGATGGGCACGCGGGAGACTTGATGCGATGACCACCCAGTCTCTCGTCGAGAAGCTCGACAAACCGGTCGCCATGTCGCGCCGATCGGGTGCCGGCCTCACGCTCGGACAGCATCTGCTGGTGTGGGGCAGTGCGGCGGCCGTGATGATCGTGCTGCCCTTGATCTTCAAGCAGAGCTTCGCGCTCTCGATGCTGAGCCAGATGGGCATCGCGGTCATCTTCGCCCTGTCCTACAACATGCTGCTCGGCCAAACCGGCATGCTCTCGTTCGGCCATGCAGTGTACTTTGGACTCGGCGCCTTCATCTGCGCGCATACGTTGAATGCCGTCGCGGCGGGCAAATTCAATCTGCCGGTGACGCTGCTGCCGCTCGTCGGAGGGTTGGCGGGTTTGGTGTTCGGTGTGATCTTCGGTTACGTCACCACCAAGCGATCGGGGACGCCGTTCGCGATGATTTCGCTGGGCATCGCGGAGATGGTCGCGGCCTCGGCGCTGATGTTTCCTGCCTTCTTCGGCGGCGAAGGCGGCATTGCCACCAATCGCGTGGTGGGCCAACCCGCCTTCGGCATCAGCTATGGCCCGCAGATCCAGGTCTACTACCTGATCGCCGCCTGGTGCTTGGTGAGCATGATCGCGATGTACGCGTTGACGCGCACGCCGCTGGGGCGGATGGCGAACGCCGTGCGCGACAACGCGGAGCGCGCGCGCTTCGTCGGTTACAACCCAACGCGCGTGCGCTACCTCATGTTCATCTTGGCTTCGTTCTTCGCCGGCATCGCGGGCGGGTTAGCGACGATCAACTACGAAATCGTCACCGCCGAGAACTTGGGCCTGATGGCGTCGGGCAATGTTCTGGTGATGGCGTTCGTTGGCGGAGTGGGTCACTTCTTCGGACCGGTCATTGGTGCCGTGTTGGTATCTTTTCTGCAATCCGCGTTGTCGACCTACACGCAAGCGTGGCTGCTCTACTTCGGCACCTTCTTCGTGGTGATGGTTTTATTCGCGCCTGGCGGCATCGCAAGTCTGCTCGCCATGCATGCCGCGCCGATTCGAAATGGTCTCTGGCCGCGCCTCATTCCCGGTTATCTGATCTGTGGGGCCTGCCTCGCGGCATTGATGGCGGGCTTCATTGCTGTGGTCGAGATGATCTATCACCTCGAGCAAGGCGATCAGCTCGCGCGGCAGTTCAGGCTGTTCGGCCTCGAGTTGGACGTCGGCCAGGCGGGCTCGTGGCTGGGGGCCTTCGGCGTGCTGATCCTCGGTCTGGTGCTGCTCGTGTTGACCTTGCCGATCGTCAAGCGGGCGTGGGGGAGCATCACGAACGAGCTCAATCTCAAGGACGCGGCGGCATGAGCGCGGCGCTGGAACTGCGCAACGTGCGCAAGAGCTTCGGCAAGACCGCGATCATCAACGGCGTCGACCTGAGCATCACAAAGGGCGAGCGCCACGCGATCATCGGGCCGAACGGCGCAGGCAAATCGACGCTGTTCAATTTGATCAGCGGTCGCTTTCCAGTGAGCAGCGGAAACGTTCTGCTCAACGGCGACGATGTCACCGGCCATCCGCCCGAGGAGATCAATCGCCGCGGCTTGGCGCGCAGCTTCCAAATCACCAACATCTTTCCCAAGCTCTCGGTGTTCGAGAACGTGCGCTGCGCGGTGCTGTGGTCGATGGGTTATCGCTACAGCTTCTGGCATCGCATCGGCGCGCTCGCCGACGTGCAAGCGCGCACCGAAGACATCGTTCAGCGCATCGGGCTCGCTCGTCGGCGCGATCGTCTCGCCGGCGTGTTGTCATACGCCGAGCAGCGTGCCCTCGAGATCGGCATCACGATCGCGGGCGGCGCGCAGGTGATCTTGCTCGACGAACCGACCGCGGGCATGAGCCACAGCGAAACGGCCGACGCCATCGAGTTGATCCGCAGCGTGACCGAGGGCCGCACGCTGGTGATGGTCGAGCACGACATGGGTGTGGTGTTCGGACTCGCCGATCGCATCTCCGTGCTCGTCTACGGCAAGGTGCTGGCGACGGGGGTGCCGGCCGAGATTCGCGCCAATCCGGCAGTTCAGGAAGCGTATCTGGGCGCGGCGGCGGAGTAACCGCAGAGAGCAAACCGGGAAACGATCAAGTGCTTGAAGTCCACGACCTGCACGCCTACTACGGTAAGAGTCATATCCTGCATGGCGTGAGCATGCGCGTGCAAGGCGGTGAGATCGTTTCGCTGCTCGGACGCAACGGCGTCGGCCGCTCGACCACGATCAAGGCGATCATGGGGCAGGTGAGCAAGTCGGGCTCGGTGCGCTTCAAGGGTAAGGAGATCGGCGGCATGCACGCCTACCTCGTGGCGCGCCAGGGACTCGGCTACGTGCCGGAGAGCCGCGACATCTTTCCCACGCTGACGGTGCGTCAGAACCTCTTGCTCGGTATGAAGACGAGCAAGCAGAATGGCCGCTGGTCCATCGAGGACATGTTCCAGCTGTTTCCCGTGCTGCGCGAGCGCGCGGACGCGCCCGCAGGCGTGATGTCCGGCGGCGAGCAGCAGATGCTGACCTTGTGCCGCACGCTGATGGGCGATCCGGATCTCGTCATGATCGACGAGCCCACCGAGGGCCTGGCGCCGAAGATCGTCGAGCGGGTCGCGAATCTATTCGATGAGATGAAAAATCGCGGCCTATCGATCCTGCTCGTCGAGCAGAAGCTCACCATCGCCCTGAAGATCTGCCAGCGCTTGTACGTCATGGGCCACGGTCACATCGTGTTCGAAGGCACGGCGGACGACTTGCGTGCGAACGAGCCGGTGCGCAAGGAGTGGCTCGAGGTCTGAGTCGACGACTCGCGGCGGTGGAGCGGTGAATAGCAGCGTATCGGTGAGCAGCTTAGCTTCGCGGTACGGGTGGGGGCAAATGCAAGAGCTGCCCCGTTTCCGCGCTGAAGTAGTTGTCCTCGGCGAAGAAGCCGGACCGCGGGCTATGAGCGCGCTACGCGATATGCAGAGGGACAACCTCAATCTGAGCGCGTGGGCAAAAGGGGCCGGCCGTTAGTGATCGGGCCTAAGCTCACTCTTGCCTGACGATATCGACCGAGATCTCAACCGCGGGTATCGTTCCTCTGTTCTCGAGCCAGTGCGTGGTGTTCCTATCCTCGGGCCAGCCCACTCCCGGCCCATAATCCGTAGCGATTCCGTTTCGATGGTCAGTGATCGTTCCTTGCAGGATGTAGACGGTGCCTGGTCTGCCTTTATGGTCGTGAATCGGGCCGAAGACGCCTCCAGGCTCGATGGTCACCATTCGCATCCGAAGTTGGCGCCCTGCCATGCCCTCGATCTCGGGGCCAAGGTCAACTGTTGCAAGTAACTTCACCGTCACACCTTTCGTCTCAGGTGCCATCTGTTCGGTGCTCATCGTGCTCTCCTCTGTTCATGCAGGGGAGCGAAAACCGGAAGTGAGCCGAGCTTCATCTCCTCCTCGCTGAGGCCGACCGCTTTCAGCTGATTCTGGCAGCCATCGGCAGTCGCTGCAATTGGCCGCACGCCACCCCGTTCAAGCCCTGTGCGCGATGAGGGAGGATGAACTGGGGCGCACGATGTCGCCGCGCGAGTCGAGACCCTGCCATCGAGCGCGAGGACGTAGCGGCCTTTCCAGTTAAGATTCTTCCTTTCGCGCGTCGCTCGACGCGCGACCACAACGACTATCACGAGGCTGACAATGTACCCATAGCCTCGGACGAGGAGGAACCCCATGCAACGCATGACCGGTGGCCGCGCAGTGGCGGCCGCGCTCCAGGCCGAAGGCATCGATCATATCTTCGGCATCGTCGGCACCCATGACTGCCCTTTGTTCGACGGTGTGTTCGACGATCCCTTCTTCAAAGTCGTTACCGTTCGTCACGAGCAAGGCGCATCGCTCATGGCGGCCGGCTATGCGCGGGCTTCGGGCAAGATCGCGGCCTGCTTCGTCGTGCCCGGTCCGGGGTTGACCAATGCCATGACCGGAATGGGCATGGCGCATTCCGAATCCGCGCCGATGCTGGTGTTCGGCGGACAGAACACGCTGGCCCAGCTCGAGCGCGAAGGCGGGCACTTCCACGAGCTGGCTAATTCGGTGAACGTGGCGGCTTCGGTGTGCGGGTATGCCACCCGCGCCACGACGGTCGCCGACGTGCCGAAGATCATTCGCGAAGCGATCCGCACGATGCGCTGCGGGCGTCCGCGCCCGGCTTACATCGAGATGCCGCTCGATATCCAATCTGGCGAGGCTGACGTTGCGGCTCTGCCGCCCGAGCGCTACACGCGCCCGGCGGGCAGTCCAGACGCCGTCGCCCAGGCGGCCGAAGTGCTGAAGTCGGCCAAGCGTCCTTTCATCTACGCAGGTGGTGGCGTCGCCACGGCCGAAGCGACGGCAGCCTTGGTCGAGGTGGCTGAACGACTCGGGGCGCCGGTGGTGAGCAGCGTGTTCGCCAAGGGTGCGATCGACGAGCGTCATCCGCTCGCGCTAGGCGATGGTTGGGGACGGCTCAACCTGTATGACGAACTGCTCACGCAGGCCGACGCCGTGCTGGTGGTAGGCTCACGCATAGACGTGGTGTCCGATGTCAACGTCGGTGGCCGCTTCCCGGCGCACATGGTGCAAATCGACATCGATCCGCGCGTGGTCGGTCAGCGCCGCGCAATCGACGTGGGCATCGTCGGCGATGCGAAGCTCGTGCTCGAGCAAGTTGCCGCGCAGCTGGGCGGTGCGAAGGCGTCGGGCAGCTGGTTCGACGTCGAAGGCTTTCGCCGCCGCAAGCAGGAGGCGCTGATTCAGAAGGCCGGCCCGGTCGTGGAGGTGGTAAACGCACTGCGCGGTGCGGCACCGCATGACACCATCTTCGTCGACGATCTGACACTCGTCGGCTATTGGATGCCGCTGCTGATGCCCATCTACCGGCCGCGCACGCTTATCCACCCGGGCACTTACGGCACGCTCGGCTATTCACTGCCCGCTGCGATCGGCGCCAAGCTTGCCTGTCCCAAGCAGCCCGTGGTCTCGATCAACGGCGATGGCGGCTTCTTGTTCACGATTCAGGAGCTGGCCACTGCAAGCATGCTGAACCTCGACCTCGTCGTGCTGGTGTTCAACGACAACGCCTTCGGCGCGATCCGTCAATTTCAGGACCGCATGTTCGGCGGGCGCCGCATCGGCGATGCGCTGAAGAATCCCGACTTCGTCAAGTTGGGCGAATCCTTCGGCGCGAAGAGCATTCGCATCGAAGCGAAGGACGTGGGCGCCACCGTCGAGCGTGCTCAAGCCGAAGGCGGGCTGTGGCTGATCGAGGTGCCATTCGCGCCGCCCGGCTCCGTGCAGATGGTGCCGTGGATGCCGTGACGCGAGCCTGATCCTGTTGCTGCAGGACGGTTGCTCTCCCAGGAGGCCGTCGTCGCATGCAAAGAGGCTGTGGGCTTATTTTGAGACGTCGATCAGCTTCAAAGCGGGCTCCACTTGAGCCGTCCGCACGAAGTCACGGTGCAGGATCGGCAGGCCGACTTCGATTGCGCTGATCGCAATCAGGCAGTCGTTCGCGCTGCGTGGTGCACATTGAATGTGCACGGTACGGAGCTCAGCGTGCCATCTCAACCCACTCCGGCGATGAGGCATGGCGACGAGTGCTGTGGTGGTTTGCGCTCAGTGCAGCACGCCGAGCAGCGCCTGTCCGTAGCGTTCCAACTTCTTTGCACCGACGCCGGCGATGGTGGCCAGCTCCGAGAGACTTTGCGGACGGCGGCTGGCGATCTCTGCGAGCGTCGTGTCGTGGAAGATCACGTAGGGCGGGACGCCTTGTAACCTGGCTTCCTCACGCCGCCAGGCCTTGAGCTGATCGAACAGTGCGGCAGCGCTGTCGGACAAGTTCGACGCCGACCGCTTCCCTGCTCGCGCTTGCCGTTTCTGCGTCTTCACCATGCGTCGCATCTGCACAGACCGCTCACCCTTGAGCACGGCGCGGCTGTGCTCGGTCAAGCGGATCGCGCCATGCGCGCTGTGATCGACCTGCGCCAATCCCAATGCGATCAGCTGACGCATGACACTGCGCCAAGTCGTATCGTCGAGGTCCGCCCCGATGCCGAACACGCTGAGCTTGTCGTGTTGCCAGCGCTCGATGCGCTGGTTGTCCACGCCGCGCAGCACGTCGACGATATGCCCCGCGCCGAAGCGCTGCCCGGTGCGATAGATGGCCGAGAGCGCCTTGCGCACGGCTTGCGTTGCATCCCAAGTTTGCGGCGGATCGATGCAGGTGTCGCAGTTGCCGCAGGCGGCGCTGCGCTCGCCGAAGTAGTCGAGCAGCCGCACGCGGCGGCAGCCGGCGGTTTCGCATAATCCGAGCAGGGCATCCAGCTTGGCGGTGGAGACGCGCTTGAATTCTTCGCTGCCTTCGGACTGTTCGATGAAGCGGCGCTGCTGCACCATGTCGGCGAGTCCGTACGTCATCCACGCGTTCGCGGGTAGTCCGTCGCGGCCCGCCCGTCCGGTCTCCTGGTAGTAGCCTTCGATGCTCTTGGGCAGATCCAGGTGCGCAACGAAGCGCACGTCTGGCTTGTCGATGCCCATGCCGAAGGCGATCGTCGCCACCATCACCAGGTCATCCTCGCGCTGAAAGCGGGCTTGATGTTCCGCGCGTTTCCCTGCATCCATGCCGGCGTGGTAGGGCAGTGCATCGATGCCGTGATCGGCCAGCCACGCGGCCGTCTCTTCCACTTTCCGGCGCGAGAGGCAGTAGACGATGCCCGCGTCGCCTTGGTGTTCCTCGCGCAGGAAGCGCAACAGCTGCTCGCGCGGCTGCACCTTGTCGACGATGGTGTAGCGAATGTTCGGCCGATCGAAGCTGGAGACGAAGACACGTGCATCGTCGAGCCCCAGCTGCTTCACGATTTCGCTGCGCGTGAGCGGATCGGCCGTCGCGGTCAGCGCGATGCGCGGCACCTGCGGGAAGCGTCGATGGAGCAGGCCGAGCTGCAGGTACTCGGGCCGGAAGTCGTGTCCCCACTGCGACACGCAATGCGCCTCGTCGATGGCGAACAGCGCGATGCGGCTGCGCGCCAGAAGATCGAGACAACCGGGCGTGGTGAGGCGTTCGGGCGCCACGTAGAGCAAATCGAGTTCGCCGGCGAGCAGCGCGTGCTCGGTGGCGCGCGAGGCGGCGAGATCCTGCGTCGAATTGAGGAAGGCCGCGTGCACGCCGACCTGGGTAAGCGCGCTGACCTGGTCCTGCATCAGCGCGATCAGCGGCGAGACGACGATCCCCGTGCCGGGGCGCACGAGCGCGGGGATCTGGTAGCACAGCGACTTGCCGCCGCCGGTAGGCATGAGCACGAGTGCATCACCACCGGCAATGGCGTGATCGATGATCGCCTGCTGCTGGCCGCGGAAGGCGTCGTAGCCGAAGACTTGGCGCAGTACGGTCGAAGCGCCGGGGACTCCATCGGGTCCGCACTGATTCGACGGCAGCTCAGTCTTCAAGCGGATTGAGCAGCGTTACACCGGGGAAGCGCCTGAAGTCGTTGTCCGCCGATGCGATTTGGCAGCCGTGCCCGATCGCAAGCGCGGCAAGGTGGGCGTCGGAGGTCAGGTTTCCTGCAGTGCCGCCGGCCAGCAGCAGACTTCGAAGGATGGGCCAGTGTGCGTCTTCGGGGGCGACCAGCGCGACGTACGGCTGTGCAAGCCACCCGTCCACATAGGCGATGGCCTGCTCGACGCTGAGTTGCCTGCGAAGGACGCCAGGTCGGGTAGTGATGCGAACGAAGTTAAGCAAGACGATCCAGGCTAGCCCGACCGGCGTGTCGGAGGACATCAGTTGCTCGATCCATCGGCGCACACGCGCATGATGTGTGGAGTCCGAATCCACGGCATAGATGAGCAGGTTGGCGTCGATGAGGATCATTTCCTCAATTCGAGCTTACGCGCGATCTCTTCGTCCTCCATGGATGCAGCGATGCGCAGTGCCTTGGTAAGATCGACGCCGGGCAACACGCCTCCAAGCGATACCGGCTTGAGCTTATAGGGTAGAGCGCGAGGCTGGTTGCGTGCTGCCAGTCCGGCCTGCAAGGTCTCGTTTACCACCTGCTTGAAGGGTTTGCCGGAGCGATGAGCAAGCAGCTTCAGCGCCTTGGCGATCCTGTCTTCGATAGTAAGCGTGGTACGCATGTCATTCATGCTATCAGCTTGATGCGCGAGGATCAAGCATCAAAACATCAACCCTTCGAACGTTTGTGCGAGCACCGGGACGGGGTCCGACGCGGCTTCGCATCCCTGCTATAGTCGTTCGGGGTTTTCGATCACAACCGACCGTACTCACCATGTCCGATATCGTCACCTATGCCGTCCAGGGCCATCTGGGCGTGATCACTCTGAACAACCCGCCGGTCAACGCACTGTCCGTCAGCAAGGGCGTGCTGCAGCGAATCCTCGACGCGATCAAGGAAGGGGAGCACGACACCGCGGTGAAGGCTTTTCTAATCGTAGGCAACGGCCGAGCGTTCTGCGGGGGTGCCGACATCTCGGAGTTCGGCAAGCCCGCGCCGGTTGGGCTGGCGAACCTGCCGCAGCTGGTGAGCTACATGGACACCGTGACGAAACCGATGATCGCCGGCATCCATGGCTTCGCTCTGGGTGGTGGCCTGGAATTGGCACTCGCCTGTCATTTCAGGGCAGCAATACCGGGCGCACAGCTTGGCCTGCCGGAGGTGAAGCTCGGTATCCTGCCGGGCGCGCACGGCACGCAGCGTCTACCGCGCGTGCTCGGGGCGGCGCGCGCGTTGGACATGATGGTGAGCGGCGATCCGATCGGCACCGAGAAGGCGCTGGAACTGGGACTGATCGACGAGGTGCTGAAGGGCGAGATGCCGGCGGCGGCGGTGCAGTTCGCCAATCGCGTGGTGCGTGAAGGCCGCGAGATCAAGCGCACGAATGCCGGGCAGGCCGCGCTCGATCAGCCGATCGACGAGTTCTTCAAGGCGGCCCGTGCGCGCATTGCCAAGGACTATCGCGGCTACCCGGCGCCGCTGGTCATCTGCGACTGCGTCGAGGCGGCAGTGACGCTGCCGTTCAACAAGGGCGTGCAGCGCGAGCGCGAAGGCTTCGAGAAGCTGCGGGCGAGCACCGAGTCGAGATCGCTGCGCCATCTGTTCTTCGCCGAGCGCGAGGTCAGCAAGATCCCGGACGTGCCGGACAGCACGCCCACGCGCGAAATCAAAGCGGCCGCCCTCATCGGCGCGGGCACGATGGGCGGTGGCATCGCGATGAACTTCGCCAACGTCGGCATTCCGGTGAAGATTCTCGAGATGAGTCAGGCCGCGCTCGACAAGGGCCTGGGCATCATCGCCAAGAATTACGCGGCAACGGTGGCCAAGGGGCGCTTGAAGCAAGAGGACATGGATAAGCGCATGGGCCTGCTGCAAGGCGTGCTGGAATACGAGGCGATCAAGGATGCCGATATCGTCATCGAGGCCGTGTTCGAGGACATGGAGGTGAAGAAGCAAGTCTTCGCCAAGCTCGACAGCGTGATGAAGCCGGGCGCAATCCTCGCGACCAATACCTCTACGCTCGACGTGAACGAGATCGCGGCGGCGACCAAGCGCCCGGAGGACGTGCTCGGGTTGCACTTCTTCAGTCCGGCCAACGTCATGAAGCTGCTCGAAGTCGTACGCGCGCAGAAGACATCGAAGGAGACGCTGGCCACCGCGATGAAGCTCGCACGCACGATCAAGAAAGTCGGCGTCGTCGCCGGCGTGTGCGATGGCTTCATCGGCAATCGGATGCTGCATGCATACGCACGCCAGGCAGGCTTCTTACTGGAGGAGGGCGCACTGCCGCAGCAAGTCGACAAGGCGATCGAGGACTTCGGCTTCGCGATGGGGCCGTTCCGCGTGGGCGATCTTGCCGGCCTCGATGTCGGCTGGTACATCCGCAAGCGCCAGGCGGCGACACGGCCTGCGCATCTGCGCTACTCGAAGATCGCCGATCGGATCTGCGAGATGGGCCGTTTTGGTCAGAAGACCGGCGCCGGCTGGTATCGCTACGAGGCGGGCAGCCGCACGCCGATTCCCGATCCGATCGTCGAGGATTTGATCGTAAAGACATCCGCCGAAGCTGGAATTCAGCGGCGCGAAATCAGCGACGAGGAAATCGTCCAACGTTGCATCTACGCGCTTGTCAACACCGGCGCGAAGATTCTCGAGGAGGGCATCGCGCTGCGCGCATCCGATATCGACATCGTCTATGTCTACGGCTATGGCTTTCCCCGTTTTCGCGGCGGCCCGATGTTCTATGCCGATACCGTGGGGCTCGATAAAGTGTACGAGGCAGTGAAGCGCTTTCACACGGAGCACGGCGAGTGGTGGACGCCCGCGCCACTGCTGGAGCGACTGGCGAAAGAGGGCGGGAAGTTCAACGGCTGAGGGACTGGCTAGGGAGCACGTTGGCTTGCGTGGGGTTGGCTCACTGAGCATCCGCGACCACCGCGCTTCCTAGCCCCAGCCCCCGCAGTGGACCTGATCCTCGTCCTCGCCATCGGCCTCGCCGCCGGCACGATCAGCGGCATCGTCGGCTTCGGCTCGTCGATCATGCTGATGCCAGCTCTGGTGCTGGTTTTCGGGCCGCTGCAGGCGGTGCCGATCATGGCGATCAGCGCGGTCATGGCGAACCTCTCGCGCGTCCTCGCGTGGTGGCGCGAGATCGACTGGCGGTTGTGCGCTCCCTACACTGTCGCCGCCGCGCCCGCTGCCGCGCTCGGCGCAAGAACGCTGCTGGTCCTGCCGCCGCGCCTGATCGAGGCTGCGCTCGGTATCTTCTTCATCGCGATGATCGGCGTACGGCGTTGGCTGGCGGATCATCGAATGCGGCTGCGGGCCGTGCACCTCGCAGTGATCGGGGTGCCGATCGGCTTCATCACTGGACTGGTGGTGACCACCGGGCCGATCACCGCGCCGCTCTTCCTTTCTGCCGGCCTGGTGAAGGGTGCGTTCGTCGGCACCGAAGCCGCCGGCTCGCTCTTTGTCTACCTGAGCAAAGCCGGCGTCTTCCGCAGCTTCGGTGCGCTGCCCTGGCTGGTGCTCGGCCAGGGCTTGATCGTCGGTTCCTCGCTCACGGTCGGATCCTTCATCGCCAAGCGCTTCGTGCTGAAGATCCCGGCGGAGCGCTTTCGCTTGCTTATGGATGCGCTGATGCTGGTGTCCGGGCTGACGATGCTGTGGGCGGCGTGGCGGTGAGCGATGACTAACAGACCGACCACCACGGCGCCGCGAGCACGCGCCGCGACAGCGGCATGATTTCGCTGCCGTCATAGAGGAGAAGCCCCGCCTTCGCGAAGTCCGAGTATTCGTCCAGAAAGGCTTCTAGGCCCTTGATGTCAGAAGTGGTTGCGCGTGGCGACGCTTTCACTTCGATCGGTAGGAGCGTTCGTGCCGTCTCGATGACGAAGTCGACTTCCTGGCCGCTCGCCGTTCTCCAACAGAGCACTTCGGCCCGAGCGGGTGTGATATCGCGCCAAGCGATGAGGTCGTTCAGGACCAGGTTCTCGAGGTGGACGCCGCGCGCTTCGCGTTCGCCGGAAAGGTGGAGGGCGAGCGCGGTGTCGCTCCAGTAGAGCTTCGGTGCCTTGATGAGGCGCTTCGTCCGATTCACCGAGTAGGGTGCGAGCCGCACCAGCTGATAGCTCGCCTCCATGAGATTGAGGAAGCGGTGGACTTGAGGCTGCGCGATGCCGACATCGCGTGCCAGTTCCGTTTGATTGACTAGACTACCCAGCCGCAGGCAGGCTGCGCGCATCAGGCGACGAAAGTCTGCGAGATTTTCCACGGCACGCAGCGCTTGGAGATCGCGCTCCAGATAGGTTTGCACATAGCCGGTAAACCAGATGGCGCGCTGGTCGTCGTCCTGCAGCTCGTGCGCGGGAACCGGTAGTCCGCCCAGCCGTGCCGCGACCCGCCAATCCTCGACCGGCAACGAGCCATGCGCAAGAAGCGCGGGCCACTTGTCGGGCGAGGTCTGCAAGAGCTCCATCCAGCGCCCCGTGCGACCCAGCCCAAGCCTCTCGCAGCGCGTAAAGGGCCACAATGTGACGTAGGCCGCGCGTCCCGCGAGCGTATTGGACAGCCGCTCGAGCAGAAGGAGATTTGCCGAGCCGGTGAGTACGATGCGGCCCGGTGCGCGTCGCTTGTCGCGATCGATGCTGCGCTTGACCGCCAGGACGAGACCGGGCGCCCGCTGCACCTCTTCGATCACCAGTGCGCGGCCCCGTGCGACGACAGCTTCCGGGTCGGTTTGCGCCAGATTTCGCAAATCGAAGTCGTCCAGCGTGAGATAGGGACGCGCCGCGAGTTCGGGCAACGTCCGCAGCAGCGTGGTCTTTCCAGCCTGCCGCGCGCCCAGCAAGGCGACCACCGGGCTCGTCTTCATCGCGCGCTCCAGGGCGCCGGCCGCTGCGCGAGGAAGGATGGAGGTAGTTTCAGGTGATTCCATCATTGTGGATTCACTAAATGCCTGGCAAAGCCACACCACCCCCGGCCTGCGGCCGACCCCTCCTCGTGAGAGGAGGGGAAAACGACTGCGGGGTCGGATGCTCTTCTCCTCCTTTTTCAAGGAGGGGAAAACCACTGCGACATCGGGATGCTCTTCTCCTCCTTTTTCAAGGAGGGGAAAACCACTGCGAGATCGGGATGCTCTTCCCCTCCTTTTTCAAGGAGGGGTGTCGGCGAAGCCGACGGGGTGGTTGGTGTGGATTTACACCCACACCACCCCCGGCCTGCGGCCGACCCCTCCTCATGAGAGGAGGGGAAAACGACTGCGAGCTCGGGATGCTCTTCCCCTCCTTTTTTCAAGGAGGGGTGTCGGCGAAGCCGACGGGGTGGTTGGTGTGGATTTACCCCCACACCACCCCCCGGCCTGCGGCCGACCCCTCCTCATGAGAGGAGGGGAAAACGACTGCGAAGTCGGGATGCTCTTCCCCTCCTTTTCTGAAGCAGGGGAGGACAACTCCCGTTTGCCTTGCACCAACGGCGACATCATCATTCATGAGAATCTCTACAATGTATGATAATCATACTTTATAAGAATGAATAGCAGGGCGAGAGACTCGCACCTGCACGCGGCCGTGGACTGCATTTGCTGGGATAATCTCAATAGGAGCTAAAGAGGATAGGAGCGAGACCATGACCGACGCCGTAATCGTATCGACCGCGCGCACGCCGCTGTGCAAATCGTGGAAAGGCGCGTTCAACATGACGCATGGTGCGACGATGGGCGGCCATGCGGTGAAACACGCGCTGGAGCGTGCGAATCTCGATCCGGCGGAGGTCGAGGACGTGATCATGGGCTGCGCGAACCCCGAAGGTGCGACCGGCTGGAACATCGCGCGCCAGATTGCGATCCGCGCCGGCATGCCGGTGAGCGTTTCGGGGATGACGGTCAATCGCTTCTGCTCCTCGGGCTTGCAAACGGTCGCGCTCGCCGCGCAGCGAATCCTGACCGGCGAGGGCGAGATCTTCGTAGCCGGCGGCGTCGAGTCGATCTCCTGCGTGCAGAACGAGATGAACAAGCACATGTTCCAGGAGGAATGGTTAATCAAGAACAAGCCGGAAATCTATTGGCCGATGTTGCAGACGGCGGAGAACGTGGCTAAGCGCTACGGCATCTCGCGCGAAGCGCAGGACCGCTACGGTGCGCGCAGCCAGCAGCGCGCGGCGAAGGCGCGAGCGGAGGGCAAGTTCAAGGACGAGATCGTCGCGCTCACGACGACGATGAAGATCGTCGACAAGAACACCGGCGTCGAGACGCTGAAGGAAGTGACCGCGAGCGAGGACGAAGGCATCCGCGCAGATACCACTTACGAAGGCGTGGCCAACATCAAACCCGCGATCGAAGGCGGCGTGATCGCCGCGGGCAACGCCAGCCAGTTCTCGGATGGGGCGTCGGCGCAAGTGCTAATGAGCGACAAGGTTGCTGCGGCCAAGGGCCTGAAGCCGATGGGCGTGTTCCGTGGCTTCGCGGTCGCCGGCTGCGAGCCCGACGAGATGGGGATTGGCCCGGTCTTCGCCGTACCCAAGCTACTCAAGCGCACCGGCTTGAAGATCGAGGACATCGGCCTGTGGGAATTGAACGAGGCGTTCGCGGTGCAGGTTCTGTACTGTCGCGACAAGCTCGGCATTCCCGACGAGCGCCTCAACGTCGACGGCGGCTCGATCGCAGTGGGGCATCCGTATGGCATGACGGGCAGCCGGTTGGTCGGCCACGCGCTCATCGAAGGCAAGCGCCGCGGGGTGAAGCACGTCGTGGTCACGATGTGCATCGGCGGCGGTATGGGCGCGGCAGGGTTGTTCGAAGTCGTGTGAGGTGTTACCCCTCCTCGAAGGAGGGGGGTGCCGCCGCAGGCGTGTTCGAAGTCGTGTTCAAGGTCTTACCACTCCTCGAAGGAGGAGAGGTGCCGTCGCAGGCGTGTTCGAAGTGGTCTGAAGTGTTACCCCTCCTCAAAGGAGGAGGACGGGTGCCGCCGCAGGCGTGTTCGAAGTCGTGTGAGGTGTTACCTCTCCTCGAAGGAGGAGAGGTGCTGCCGCAGGCCTGTTCGAAGTCGTGTGAGGTGTTACCCCTCCTCAAAGGAGGAGGGGTGCCGCCGCAGGTGTGTCGAAGTCGTTCAAGGTGTTACCCCTCCTCAAAGGAGGAGGGGTGCCGCCGCAGGCGGCGGGGTGGTGAACGAGCGGCTACAGGTGCTGCGTGATCCCCCGACAGAGATTTCATTTCTCGCCCACCCCCTGAGCTCAAGCACTGCGCGATGTAGATCACGACCGCCTCCACATCTCGCATCACTTCCTTGCTCGGTATGCGCAGCGTACGTATCCCCACCGCGGCCAGGTAAGCATCTCGCGTCACGTCACGTTGCTGCGCGCGAGCGTTGTCGTGCGTGCTGCCGTCCAGTTCGACGGCGAGTTTCTCCGCGGGACAGTAGAAGTCGACGACGTACGGCCCGATGCTGTGCTGGCGACGGAACTTGCGGCCGGCGAGCTGTTTCCCCTTGAGATGTTCCCACAAGGTTGCCTCGGCGAACGTGGCGGCGTTGCGCAGTTTCTGGCGTGTCGCCTTGAGGCGCAGGCGGTTGTGGAGTTGCATGCGACGAGCATAGCGGATCGCGATGACGAGAGGTCGGCACGGGACCACCCCGGCGCTGCGCGCCACCCCTCCTCTGCGAGGAGGGGGACGTCTGTTGCTTCACTTTCGAGGAGGGGGACATCCGTTACGTCACTTTTGAGGAGGCGGACATCTGTTACTTCACTTTTTGAGGAGGGGGACATCCGTTACTTCACTTTTGAGGAGGCGGACATCTGTGACTTCACTTTTTGAGGAGAGCGAATCTGTTACTTCACTTTGAGGAGACCCAATCTGTTACTTCAGGTAGAGGAGGGGGTATCTGTTACTCCACTTTGAGAAGGGGGAACATCTGTTACTTCACTTAGAGGAGGGGGACATCTGTTACTCCACTCTGAGAAGGAGAACATCTGTTACTTCACTTAGAGGGAGGGGGATATCTGTTACTCCACTTTGAGAAGGTGGACATCTCTTACTTCACTTTAGAGTAAGCCGTCGGTGCGAGAAACATGTTCTCGACGCGCTCGACGATCTGACCGTCGCGTTCGGTCTCTGCGCGCTTGGCGAGCCACTCCGGGTCGGTGATGAAGCCGTTCCATTTCTGCTCGCGCTCGGCCAAGCTGTTCCACTCGAGCAGGTAATACAGGCACTGATTGCTGGGCCCGGCCAGGACCGTCCAGAAACCGGCTTGTCGAATGCCGTGCTTCTCCCACAGTTTCAGCGTGACCGTCTCGAATCGCTTGTTGAGATCGGGCAGGCGACCGGGCACGCAGTGATAGATGCGAAGTTCGTGGATCATTCTCTCCTCCGGCTAATGTGGGACCGCGAATGGTACGGTCTGTGTTGTGCGATGGTGATCGGCTTCAGATCGCCGATGGACAGCTTGGTCGATACGCGAACCTCAGCAGTCGATAGGCGAACCTCGGCAAGCCCGATGCTAGCATAGCGGGCTTTCTTCTCACGCTCACGAGCCATGTGCGGACGCTACGAACTGCATACTCCCGTAGAAGAGGTCGCGCGCGAATTCGATGCGATGTTGACGGACGAGCTACGCGACTATGGCGCGCACTACAACATCGCACCGTCGTTGCGCGTGCCGGTGGTGCGTGAAGGCCGCCACGGCCGGGTGCTGGAAGCGATGACTTGGGGCCTGGTGCCAAGTTGGAGCAAGAACGCCAAGGGCAACAAACCGGTCAATGCACGTGCCGAGACGCTGTTCGACAAGCCCATGTTCCGCAATGCCATTTTGCGGCGTCGTTGTCTGCTGCCTGCTAACGGTTACTACGAGTGGCGGCAGGACGGGGCGCGCAAGCAGCCTTTTTGGGTCGGCATGACAGATGGATCCGTGTTCGGTCTTGCCGGCATTTGGGAGTACTGGCGGCAGGAAGGCCACGATCCGCTGATCACGTGCGCGGTGATCGTGACCGATGCAAACGAACTCCTGCAGCCGATCCACGATCGCATGCCGGTGATCGTGCGACGCGAGGATTACGCGCGCTGGCTCGATCCGACGCTGACCGATCAAGCCGCCATCGCGCGAATGATGCGACCCGTTCCCGCCAACATGTTGTGCGTCTATCCGATCAGTCCGCGCGTCAACAACGCACGCAACGACGATGCGCAGCTGATCGAGCCGCAGCACGCTTAATCCGGTTTGACGCGCCACGTGGGTCGACTACAATCGCGCGCGCCGTCACTGTTGTCTTCGTTCGCCTTCCTATGATCGAGATTCGTCGAATCGCGCAGCTCGTCCTGCTGTGCGTGCTGCTGAACGCAAGCTTCGCGTCGCACGCCGGTGCGCCTCCCGTCTTTCCCGACGGCCGGGTGCCGTCACTCGCGCCGCTGATCGACGAAGTCACCCCGGCAGTGGTCAACATCGCCGTGCTGTCGGCTTCGCCGGAAGAGGAGAACCCGCTGCTGCAGGATCCGTTCTTCCGCCGGTTTTTCGGCTTACCCGACCGACCCGAGCCGCGTCTTTCGGCCGGCTCCGGCGTGATCGTCGATGCGGCGAAGGGGTACGTGCTCACCAACAATCACGTCATCAAGGGGGCGCGCGAAGTGGTGGTGACGTTGAAAGATCGCCGTCAGCTTCAGGCCAAGTTGATTGGCACCGATCCGGGCACCGACATCGCGCTGCTCAAGATCGAGCCCGAGCGGCTGAAAGCCTTGCGGTTCGGCGACTCCGAGGCGATGCGCGTGGGCGATTACGTACTCGCCATCGGCAATCCCTTCGGCCTCGGCCAGACGGTGACCTCGGGCATCGTCAGTGCGCTGGGACGAACCGGATTGAACATCGAAGGCTACGAGGACTTCATCCAGACCGATGCGCCGATCAACCCCGGCAACTCCGGCGGCGCACTGGTGAATCTGAAAGGTGAATTGATCGGCATCAACACCGCCATCATCGGTCCCTCGGGCGGCAACGTCGGCATCGGCTTCGCCGTGCCGAGCAACATGCTGCGTGCCGTGATGACTCAGCTGGTGAAATACGGTGAGGTCAAGCGCGGCCGCTTCGGCGCGAGCAGCCAGGACCTCACGCCCGAGCTCGCCCATGCGATGGGCGTGGCGATTGTCGATGGCGTCGTCATCGTCGACGTGGTGCCCGAATCGCCCGCCGCGCGTGCGGGACTCAAACGCGGAGACATCGTCACCCATGTCAACGGCCGCCATGTGCGCAGCTCGGCGGATCTGCACAACCAGGTCGGGCTTACGCCCGTCGGCGAGGAGATCGAGCTAAAGATTCAGCGTGCGAGTCAGCTGCACACCCTACGCGCCAAGATCGAGCCGATCCAACCGGGCAGTACGCGCGACTCGCAGGTGATCCCGGAACTCGCCGGCGCAGCCATCGGCAATTTGGAGGGCGGTGGCGGTGTGCGCATCCAGGCACCGGTGGTCGTGCGCGTCGAGCGCGGCAGCCCGGCCTGGAACCACGGCTTGCGCCAGGGCGACATCATCGCCGGCGTAAATCGGAAGAAAGTGAGGACGGTCGAGGAGCTGCTCGACGCTTTGAAGGGCGCGCCGTCTCCGGTCGTGCTCAAGGTGCTGCGCGGCGATACGGTGTTCGCGATTCAGCTGCGCTGAGGGTAGGGCTGGGCATTGGGGACTGGGCGCTGGGAGAGTAGCCAAGAACTGCGGATGCTGCCCCAACGGCAATGTGACGCGCAGTTGCTCGATGCCGCCAGCCCTTAGTCCCCAATCCCTCGCCCCGTCACTTGCAGGCCACCTTACGCAGCGTCTCGCCCATGGTTCCGTCTGTGACGTCCTCCCAGTCGTGCGGCGAGGTGTCCTCGTAAATCGCCTTCCCTTCGCCCAACTTCTCGGCGTGCAGGGCAACGCTCAACCCACGCATACGCAGCGCCCCGCAGTCGTATTCGACATGCGACTTCTGCGACCAATAACCGACCTCGACCATGCGCTGGTAGCTCTTGTAATCGAGCAAAGACCACATCTTCGCCGTATTGCCGCTTTTCTCGATCGCTGTCGTATCGGCGTAGTAGGTGCCGCTGGCATCGTCGCCGATGCTCTTCCACGATGCCGCCCAGGCAGGCGACGCGGCCAACAGGAGGATGACGCTCGTTCTTCTCATCGTTGCTTTCTTCTCAAAGGCTCTTGATCTCGAAGAGGCGCACGCTTTCCTTCGCGGGGCCGAGTGGATTGCGCAAGGGGCGGCCGAACACCGGCGACTCGATTTCGAACACATCGCCGACGTTCGCCTTGACGTTCTTGGTGAAGCTTCCCGTCGCGGCACCGAAGAAATGCACGTGCACGTCGCCCGGGCGGCGGAAGTCGGCGTACTTGAAATGGTGATGCTCAAGATTGGCGATCGAGTGCGCCATGTTGTCGTCGCCCGAGAGCCAGCCCTCGCTCCAGATCGCCTCGCTGCCGCGCAGGAGGCGAGCCGTGCCGGTTACGTTGCGCGGTAGCGCACCGAGAAGTATTTCAGGACCGTACGAGCACTGGCGCAGCTTGGAATGTGCGAGATAAAGGTAGTTCTGCCGCTCCATGACGTGATCGGCATATTCGTTGCCGAGCGCGAAGCCTACGCGCCACGGCGTACCGTCGTCGGCGATGACATACAGCCCCACCACCTCGACTTCGTCGCCGCCATCGAGCGCGTACGCGGGGAGTTCCAGCGGTTGCTCGGGCGCGACGACGCAGCGGCCGTCGCCCTTGTAGAACCACTCCGGCTGCACGCCGATCTTGCCAGGCTCGGGTTTGCCGCCCTCCAGCCCCCATTTGAATATCTTCATCGAGTCGGTGAGCTGCGTCTCGTCTTGCTGCAGCTTGGCATGCATCGAATCGCGCGCCGCCGCACTGCCCAGATGCGAAAGCCCTGTGCCGGTCACCAGCCAGCGCGCTGCATCGGGATGATCGAGCGGTGGCAGCAGTCGGCGCTCGCGAACGATCTGTTCGTAGCTCTCTTGTTGCGTGCTCATCCGATCGCGCACCAACCGCTCGAGGCTGCTGTTGCTGGCCAGCGCCGCGCGCGCGAGCGCATAGACCGACTGCGTATCGGCAACCGCTTGCACGTGCTTGCCGTCGTCGCTGGGGACGCCTACGCAGCGTTGGCCGAAGGCATTGCGATACTGCACGAGTCTCATGTTCTCCTCTCGATTCTGTTGTGCATCAGACATGATAGCGAAGCTCAGTGCTCGGCAGGCTATACTCGATCGAAACGAGAGGAGGACGCACGATGAAAGCGCTGTGCAACGGTATTCGCATCAACTACGAAATCGAAGGTGAAGGCCCGTGGGTGGTGATGAGCCATTCGCTGGCCTGTCACTTGGGCATGTGGGACGAGCAGGCCCAAGCCCTCAAAGGGAAGTACAAAGTGCTGCGCTTCGACACGCGCGGTCACGGACAAAGCGACGCGCCCGCGACAGCGTATACCCTCGAGCAGATGGCGGACGACTTGCACGCTTTGCTGCAGCAACTCAACGTGCAAGCGCCGCACTTCGTCGGCTTGTCGATGGGCGGCATGATCGGGATGACCTATGCGCTCAAGTATCCGGGCGTCTTCCGCTCGCTCGTCCTGTGCGACACGACGAGCCGCTACCCCGCTGAGTTGCGTTCGGTGTGGACCGATCGCATCAAGCTCGCCACCGAGAAGGGCATGGAGCCGTTGGTCGAGCCCACGCTCAAGCGCTGGTTCACGGAAAGCTTTCTCGCGCAGCGCCCGCCGCTCGTGGAGCGCGTGGCGGCGATGATTCGCAACACGCCGGTGGCGGGCTACGTCGGATGTTGTCATGCGATTCCGCAGATCGATCTGACCGATCGCTTGCACACCATCGACTGCCCGGTGCAAGTCATCGTCGGCGAGCAGGATGCCGGCACACCGGTGACGATGGCGCGGGAGATCCATGAAGCGATCCCAGGATCCGAGATGGTTATCCTGCCTAACGCTTCACATCTGTCCAACCTGGAACAAGCGGAAGCGTTCAACCGGGCGCTGACCGGATTCCTCGGAAAGCACTGAACGCTGGGGCAAGGGCGCCGTAACGCGCGCCCGGCTCACCCCGTGAATGTGGTGATGGGTCCTGCATCGGCACTGCGGACGCGACTAGCGTCGTTCCTCAGGCGTTTGCCCGGACAGCTCGATGACTTGCGGTGAGCCCCGCCAGATGCCGCGTTCGATCGCCTTGCTCCCATCGAACACCAGCCAACTCTGTCGTCCGTAGTGAGGCAGTGCACGCTCGAGCGCTGCGAGCGAAGCGGTGTCGTGCGCGGTAATGACAACGAGCGTCTGCCCGCTTGTCAGGCGCGAGCACCACACCCGCGCGCTGCCCTTGCCGTTGACCTCCGCGGGTATAGTGGGAAGCGCGTGAGAGGCCAACAGGGCGGCCACTCGTGCATCTTCGGCGATGATCAACAGCGGACTAGAGGGCGTATCCGACGCATCGGTTCGCGCGGGATGATCGAGCAGGCGCTGCGCAAGCGTGCGCGCGGTCTGCGTGAACGCCGGATCGCTCGATGCGATTTCGAGCCGGGTGGCCGGATTCACCATGACGTTGCGCAGAATGGGCGGTATCTCCTGCGGTGCGAGCTTGCGGAACAGACGCAAGTCCGGGTCGAGCGCGACTTGCCGAGGCGTCGATGCGAACGTGAGGGCGGCCCGAGTGTGTGCCTGATCGATGGCAACCACCCGCGTTTCGACGCCGGCATCGGTGGTGATCGCGAGCGGCACGTCGAGCGCGTAAGGCGGCGCACTCTGCGACAAGGTCAACGCGAGCGCGTGCCCATCAACGCTCGCCTGCTCGATGCTCAGTTGCGGTGCGCCCGCGCGGTTCAGCCATTGCTCGAAGAATGCGCCCAGATCGCGACCCGACACCGCCTCGAAGCTGCGACGCAAGTCCAACCAACTCGCTGTGGTAAAGCGATGCTGTTGCCAGAAGCTGCGCAAGCCGGTGTCGAAGGCCTGCGCGCCGATCGTATCGCGCAGCATGAAGAACACGAAAGCCGCCTTGTGATAGCCGACGATTTGCGAGGTGCCATGCGTGCGTGCGGTGAACGCGCGCAGCGGCTGGTCTTGCCCCGCTGGGACGGCGGCGAAGTCGCGCAACCATTCCAGGCGCATTTCGCGCGCGGCGGCCGCGCTCTCTTGCTCCTTGTAGGCGTAATCGGCCATGAACGTGGTGAGCCCCTCCGCCCAATTGCCGCTTGCGTAATCGGCGTACCCGCCATTGCCCCACCAGTTGTGCAACACCTCGTGGCCGAGCGAGGTGGTGCGGATGAACGGCAGGCGTAAGACATCGATGCCGAGGTAAGTCAGGCCCGGCATACCGAAGCCGGTAGGCAACGGGCTCGAGACGACGCTGAATTCGCTGAACGGATAAGCGCCGATGCGCCCATCGTAGTAGCGAATGTAGCCATCCACGCTATCGAGATAGCCCGATGAGAGTTGCGCGATCTGCGGATGGAACCAAGTGCGAAGGCGCACTTGGCGTTCGCCCAACGTCTTCATGCGTTCGCTTACTTCGAATGGACCGGCCATCAGGTCGATGCCATCGATCGGGTGCGCAAACTCGAAGCGCGCGGAGTAGCCCGATGCGTCGTCCGATTCGGACGTCATGCGCCCGGGCACCAGGCCGCGCTGACCGGCAGGAAGATCGAGCCGAAGCTGATAGGTGAACGGCAGGTCCGAGATCGTCGCGTACCAACCGCTGCCTGCAGGTAGATAGCTGCCCGTCGGGCTCGCCATTGCCGGCAACGCGCCCAGCGTGCCGCGGTGGTCCGTTTCGATCAGATCCGCGAGGGTCGCCTCGTATTCGAGCGCGAGTCGATGGGGGCGCGCCGGCGATGACAGGTCGAGGTCGGCAACGAAGCCATCTTCGCCAGTATGGAAGGAAAGCGCGCGGCCATCGAGCTGGGCCGAGCGAATGCGAGATGCAACGCCCAAATGAACGCGCACCATGCCTTGCGCGTGCAGCTCGATCGCATCTTCGACCTGCAGATGTCGGGTCGCGGGGTCCAGTTGCACACGCAGGTCGTGGTGCACGGTTGCGGGCGGTTCAGCGTGAGCGCTCGTCATCGCAAGCCAGATGACCGTGAGGATCACGCCGAACCCGTGCGTCATCTGCCGGCCGGAGAGTGAGCTCATTTGGTTGCAGGAAAACGGGCCACCAGTTCGATCGATCGTCCGTCGCGCTCCACCGTCATCGGAAGCCAAGTACCGGGCGCCTGCCGCTGCACAACCGCGACCACGTCGTCGGGCTGCTTGACCGACAGTCCCGCCATCTTCTGGATGATGTCGCCGGCTTGGGCGCCGGCCTGGTCGGCCACGCTTCCCTTCACCACCTCGCGGATGGCGACCGCGCCCTCGCGTTGATCGAGCGTGATCCCCAAGCGGGGCCGGTCGGCTTCGGCGTTGGCGTTTTTCTGCACGCCGAACACATAATCCGCCACACCTGCGACGAGCTGGTCGCAGTCGGCGTTTGCGGTCCAGGGCAGCAACACCGCGACGTCTTCGATGCCCAGATTGCGAAGCTGATGCGGAACGCCAAAGCGGTTGCGCAAATGGCCGCTGCCCATGATACCAACCACGAGCGGCGCGCCATCTCGAACACGGCGTGCGATCGCTTCGGCCATCGCGCGGTCCCACACCTGCATGCTCTCGACGAAGCGAACGAATCGCGGATCGCTCAGTTGCGCGTCGGTCGGGTTTGCTGCCGGCGCCTGTTGGGCCTCGTCCTTGTGCATGGTGTACGAGTCGTAGAGGTCATGCACGTAGTCGCGGTCGGGCGGCGCGGGGTTGCCTACCCCTTCGCGCTCCCCGGGCGGAATCGCCGACCAGCCTTCCTTGCCGGTGCGACGGACCAAATCGCGCTCGACGTTCAACGCGAGCATCGGGATGTGGTACATGCGAGCGAAATCGAACAGCGGCATGTACAACTTCGGATCGACTCCCCACACGCGGTTCCATTGCGTGTCGGACAGAAACTGCTGCTCGGTCAGCTCACCTGCGGTCCACCGATCGAGGATGGGCTGCAGGCGCCGGGGAAACATCTCGAACGCCAGGACCATACTCGGTTCGCGCGCGTAAAGGGCGGCGACGACGTGCAGTTGCCAGCGATGATGTTCGGCGTCGTCATGCGTTTCGCCGAGGAGAACGCCGCGATCGCGCGCGATCGCGGCCAAGACTTCGTGCGTGGTGAGCGGTGCCGGCGAGGCCCCGCCGGGCTTTTCCCACGTGCCCGCTGAGACACAGCTCGCGTCGCCAGCATGAGCCGACAAGGAAACAAGAGTGGCGATCGCGGCGCTTGCGCACCAACTTCTAATGCTCGCTGGCAACTTCGAGGGTCCGGGCAAGAGGCGTCTCCTTAACCTGAATGTTCTCGCGCACGAAGAGGAGAAAGCGACTGAAAGAGATGGCGCGTGCAAGCTGGATCGACATCGGTGCGGGAAGCGCTGCGGCAAAGCCGATTGCTTCACGCGAAGCGTCGAGATGCCTCTATTTGAGGTTCTCACAACCACCCCGTCGGCTTTGCCGACACCCCTCCTTGAAAAAAGGAGGGGAAGAGCATCCCGACCTCGCAGTCGTTCTCCCCTCCTTGAAAAAAGAGAGGAAGGGCATCTCGACCTCGCAGTCGTTTTCCCTTCGTTGAAAAAAGGAAAGGAAGTGCATCCTGACCGCGCAATCGTCTTCCCCTCCTCTCATGAGGAGGGGTCGGCCGCAGGCCAGGGGTGGTGTGGGTGTAAATCCGCACCAACCACCCCGTCGGCTTCGCCGACACCCCTCCTTGAAAAAAGGAGGGGAAGAGCACCCCGACCTCGCAGTTGTTTTCCCCTCCTCTCAAGAGGAGGGGTCGGCCGCAGGCCGGGGATGGTGTGGGTGTAGATCCACACCAACCACCCCGTCGGCTTCGCCGACACCCCTCCTTGAAAAAAGGAGGGGAAGAGCACCCCGACCTCGCAATCGTTTTCCCCTCCTTGAAAAAAGGAGGGGAAGAGCATCCCCACCTCGCAGTCGTTTTCCCCTCCTTGAAAAAAGGAAACGAAGAGCATCCCGACCTCGCAATCGTTTTCCCCTCCTCTCAGCATGCCGACCTCGCAATCGTTTTCCCCTCCTCTCATGAGGAGGGGTCGGCCGCAGGCCGGGGGTGGTGTGGCTTTGCCAGACATTTAGTGAATCCTCGATAAACGGCTCGACAAATCGACGATGCGCAAGTTCGATGTTTGTGAAAGAGCGCGTTGCACCAATCGGAAAGTGTCGATGTCGAAGGGAGGCAGTCGATCGCCATGCGATGCCAGTTGCGACAATTCGTCTGAATTCGACGCCCTGCCCAGATAGCGCCAGGCGTTCAGAACGAGAACATCGGAGCGCGTGCCTTCACGGTCTTCTTCGATGAGCCCAATGACGCTCGAGAAAGGCCACTGCGGCAGACGTAATCGGGCGAGTGCCTGCATCGCGCGCAGGCGATGCAACGCCACCGGTTCCGCGCCGCTGCACGCTCCCCGACAGGGCGCGGCTGGCCTTGCGGCACAGCGTGTGTCGGGCGGCGCGAGGCCGAGCAAGCTGTCACAAAGGCCATGCTCGTGCGCGAGCCCGCGCAGCGCTTTCAACGCGTCCGATCTCGACCGAAAAGGTCCGAACAGCTCGCTTGCTTCGTCGGTGCGCACAGCGTCGATCTCGATCGGCTCGGGCGCACTCGACGGCTCATGCAGCGCCCAACGCAGCACCCAAGCTTCGCGCGCCGCTCGTGATCGATTGTGCAACGGCGCGAGTCTCTCGACCCGCTGCCGATGCTCGAGCGCCGCGCCGAGCTCCCCCGCAGTCGCGGTCCAGCGCAGACGACCCGCCTGAATGGCAGCGCGCTGCGCCGAGGCGTGCCGCGTGCCCTCCGCGAAATGCGCCAGGATTTGACTGCGGAGATTGGCAGCCTTGCCGGCATAGATCGGCAGCCCGCCTGCATCGCTCAGCAAGTAGACGCCCGGCGATTCGGGAACATCGTCCAGTAGATCGGGATCCACTCCAGCGGGCGCGCGCAGCGCATCGATAGTCTCCCGCATCGCGGCTTGCAGCGCCGATTCGCTCACCTGCCGCGCGAGCGCATTCAAGAATTGATGGACGAGCCGTGCATCCGGAAGCGCGCGATGACGCGCCTCACAAGTCAGTTGGAAGCGCTCGATGAGGCTATCCAGGTTATGTCGCGCATGCTGCGGAAAGAGGCGGCGCGACAGGCGGACCGAGCACAGGATGTCGCTCCGATAGGGCAGGCCGGCTTCACGGAATGCGGTGCGTAAGAAGGCGTAATCGAAGCGAGCGTTATGCGCGACCAGCACGCGCCCGCCCAGCCGCGCCGCCAAGTCGAGTGCGATGTCGCGAAACGATGGCGCTTGGTCGACCATCGCTTGCGAGATGCCGGTGAGCGCTTCGATTCCACTCGGAATGGAACGCTCCGGATTGACTAACGTGGCGTACTCCTCCACCACGCAACCATCATCGAGCACGATCAGGCCGATTTCGGTGATCCGATCGCGACGCGGATCCGCGCCGGTCGTTTCCAGATCGAGCAGAGCGAGACGGCCGGGAATCAAACTCGGCATAGAGGGGGGAACTTAGAGAAAGTCATCTTGTCCTAGACAAGCGCACAAACCTTGGTGCGCGTATGAGATCTTCCTAACCAACCTTTTGCGAGGTGCTGCATGTTCGTGTCTTTCCTGCGTTCCCTTCTCGTCGGCGCTGCCCTGATGGGTGTCAGCGCAATGTCGATTGCCTCCGAAAAAGCCGACATTATCGACACTGCGAAGTCTGCGGGGTCCTTCAATACCTTGGTTGCTGCAATCGAGGCTGCCGGACTCGCCGATACACTCAGAGGCAAGGGGCCTTTCACCGTGTTTGCCCCTACCGACGCAGCATTCGCTAAGCTGCCGCCCGGCACCGTCGAGTCCTTACTGAAAGACAAAGAGAAGCTGGCGAAAATCCTGACCTATCACGTCGTACCCGGGCAACTCATGGCGAAGGATGTGAAGCCGGGCAAGGTGACCACAGTTCAGGGTTCCAAGCTCAATATCACGAAGGGCAGCGCAGGCGTCAAGGTCGACAGCGCCAACGTCCTCAGCACGGATGTGCTTGCCACAAATGGCGTGATCCACGTCATCGACACTGTGATTCTGCCAAACTAGTTGTGTCCAGGACAAATTAGAGTTACCAGGAAAATCGTTCCCGCGTAGCTGTAATTTTGGAGGAACCCCGGCCCCCGCGCCGGGGTTCGCGCATTGAGCTTCCCGAGACGCGCCTATAATCCTGTGCGACAAACGATGGGGATGGAGGTGCTTCGATGCGATTGAGTTTGGCCGCTGTACTTGCCACAGCGTGGACCTTGTTGGCTCTGCCCCAAGTTCTTGCGCACCAAGAGAGCCATGCGCTCGACGATACGCAGCAGATGCTCGACTGTCACAACCTACCGAGCAAGGCGCTCACGCAGTTACCGGCACCGATGAACGACTGGGCGCGGCTGGAATGCGTTCCAGCCGGCCAGATGCTCGTGCAAGGAAAGGACTGGACCTGGCGTTACCCGGCAAGCTTCACCACGCCCGTTCATATCCCGGCATGGAGCGTCGAGCCGGCTGCAGCGGCAAGCGATGGTCTCTACTTCGTCGAGGCGCAGGTGAGCGTGGTGCGAGGCGAGCAAGCTAAGGCGCTGGAATCGCGGCTCGCGAACGAAGTGCAGGTCTACGCATCGATGAGCGAGGGCAAGCCGCCCGTGGCCGATATCTATACGTTGACGACGATGAACAGCGCCGGTCACCGCTTCGACGTGCACTTTCTCTATCGCTCCGATCAAGACATTTGGGCGATGGTGTGCGCACCGGATTGCCGCTCCGACTTCAGCTTCGTCGTCAACTCGGGGAAGAATTGATCATGGTGAGCTTGCGTTTGAGCTTGAACGATGTGCTGCCACAGGACAGCGATCGCGCCCTGCTGGTTGGCCGCGCATGGCTGCCCGGCCAGCCCGGCGGGCCGACCCCCATTGCCGTCGCCGGCGAGCAGATCTACGACTTGTCAGCGCTGGCACCGACTGTGTCGCAGCTGCTCGATGCGCCAAACGTAGCTCACGCCGTTCGCGCGCATCTCTCGCGCAGCGTGCCGCTCGGCTCCCTCGAGTCTTGTCTCGCGGCTACCGAGCAGTCGAATTCCGACTTGATGCACCTGCTCGCGCCGGTGGACCTACAGGCCATTCGCGCCTGCGGGGTGACGTTCATCTCCAGCATGCTCGAGCGCGTCATCGAAGAGCAAGCGCATGGCGATCCGATGCAAGCGGAGGCTTTGCGCAAGTCGATCGGCGAGGAAATCGGCGCGCAGATCAGCGCGATCAAGCCCGGCTCCCCTGCAGCGATGCGCTTGAAGGATTCGCTGATCAAGCGCGGCGTGTGGTCGCAGTATCTCGAAGTGGGCATTGGACCGGATGCCGAGGTGTTCAACAAGGCGCAGCCGATGTCCGCAGTGGGCACTGGAGCCCAGATCGGCATTCTCGAGCGCTCGTCATGGAACAACCCCGAGCCCGAGTTGGTCCTTGCCGTCAATTCATCCGGAACCGTCGTCGGCGCGACACTGGGTAATGACGTCAACTTGCGCGATTGGGAAGGGCGCAGTGCGCTGCTGCTCGGTCGCGCGAAAGACAACAACGCGAGCTGCGCGATCGGTCCCTTCATTCGGCTATTGGACGAACACTTCAGCGTGGACGATCTACGACGGTTGCGTATCGACGTCGAGGTCGCCGGCGAAGACGGATTCAAGGTTGGCGGCGGCTACGATCTGACTCAAATCAGCCGCGACCCGCTCGATCTGGTCGCTCAGGCGCTCAATCGCAATCATCAGTATCCCGACGGCATAGTGCTGTTTCTCGGCACCGCGTTCGCCCCCACTCAGGACCGCGGTGAGCCGGGTCGCGGCTTTACGCACAAACTCGGCGATGTGGTCAGCATTCGCTCACCTCAGCTCGGCACGCTGTCGAACCGCATCGACTATTGCGATCGCATCGCACCTTGGACGTTCGGCGTCGGTGCCTTGATGCGTAATTTGGCGGCGAGAGGGCTGTTGAGGGGCTAGGGATTGGCGGGGGCCGGGGACTAGGAACTACGACCCTCCATCCACATCCCGAAGTTCTATTGACATCGGCATACCGATCCTTGTAATGTCGGCGCGCCTGGACTAAGGCGCACTCGCTGCAAGTTCAGCCGCGCGGCAATGTTGCGCGCCAGCATAAGAATACTGAGCCCAGCATAGAAGACTTAAGGGGACCGAAAAGGGTGGGGCCAGCGGGGACGACGCTACCAGGCGAAGACCTGGTGTGGGCACTGGGTGTGATTGCCCAGCTGTGCCGAATTCCTTTCGATGCGCAGCTCGCCCGTCAACAGCTCGCGCCGCCTTACGCGCCGCAGCGTCTCGAGGACGCCGCCGCCAAGCTCGGCGCCAAAGCGCGCTGGCGCAACGCCCGCGCCGCCGCTCTCGCCAAGATCGACCTGCCTTGTCTTGCGCTGCTCACCGGCGACTCGACCGCGACTGAAGCGGCCGACGATGCCGCAAGCGTCCCACACGATCCCAAAGTCACGCCGCTACCCAACCTGCTGCGGCAGCGCCGTCCCGCGCAAGCACCCGCCGCGTCGCATCGGCTCGTGTTGATCGTTCAAGCCAACGACGAAGCGGTCTCGTTCCTCGCCGCCGGCGAATCTAACGTCGCGAGCCTCAGTGCTGTCGAATTCTCGGCCGTGTTCGCCGGCGCAGTCCTGCATTGCAAGCGCGCACCCGCGAAAGTCGAAGACGAGCAGGTGGCCGCGCGCCCGTTTGGCTTCTCCTGGTTCATACCCGAACTGCTCAAACACAAGCGCATCTGGCGCGATGTGCTGCTCGCCTCGCTCGTCATGCAGCTGATGGCACTGGCCATTCCGCTATGCACCCAAGTGGTGATCGACAAGGTGGTCGTGCACCAGACGGTGAATACCTTGATCGTCATCGCCGTCGCGATGCTCGTGTTCATGGCCTTTACCGCGGTGCTCTCCTACGCCCGCCAGTACCTCATTCTGCACACCGGCAACCGGGTCGATGCCGTGCTGGGCAGCCAAGTCTTCGAGCACCTCCTAAGACTGCCGCTGCCCTATTACCAGTACCGCTCCACGGGCGTGGTGGTGGCCCGCGTGCATGGCGTGGAGACGATCCGCCAGTTCTTGAGCAGCGCTGCAGTCACCCTATTGCTCGACTGCCCGTTTCTGCTGATTTTCCTTGGCATCATGTTCTGGTATAGCTGGCTGCTCAGCCTGATCGCACTAGCCGTGCTGGTGCTCATGGTCGGACTGACCTTCGCCGTGGCGCCGGCCTTTCGCCGCCGCTTGAACCACCAATTCTTGCTCGGTGCGCGCAACCAAGCGTTCTTGACCGAGTACCTCTCCGGCATCGAGACGGTCAAGTCGCTGCAGATGGAGCCGCAGCTCAAAGGCCGCTTCGACGACTATCTGGCGCGCTATCTCGACGCGGGATTCTCTGCCCGGCAGCTCGCCAACGGCTACACGGTGCTCGCCAACACACTCGAGCAGCTGCTGAGCTTACTGATCCTGTGCATCGGCGCGGCGCTCGTCATGCATAACGCGGGCTTTACCATCGGCATGCTGGTCGCCTTCCAGATGTTCGTCACGCGCCTCTCGCAACCCATGCTGCGCATCGCGGGGCTGTGGCAGGAGTTCCAACAGGCGGCCATTGCCGTCAAGCGCTTGGGCGATGTGATGGACGCGCCGCAAGAGCCCTACTCACTTGTCCCAAGCAGGGAGCCGATTCGCCGCGGGCGCATCGAGCTCAAGAATCTGAGCTTCCGCTACGCGGACAACCTCCCCTATCTCTACCAGCACCTGAACTTGACCATCGAGCCGGGCGAGTGCGTGGCGATCATGGGCCCGTCGGGCTGCGGCAAGAGCACGCTTGCCAAACTGCTGCAAGGCTTCTATCAGCCGAGCGAAGGCGCGATCAGCCTGGACGGCCACGACATCCGCTATCTGTCGGCCAATGAACTGCGCAGCGCCTTTGGCGTGGTGCCGCAAGACACCGTGCTCTTCTCCGGCACGATCTACGACAACCTTGTGCTCGGCAACGCCCAGGCCGATTTGGA
>Ga0070741_10002598_pt1 | contig 47725 bp, 32 predicted proteins | sample Coa_R1_4_FD_66440 | JGI IMG/M metagenome (GOLD analysis project Ga0070741, IMG submission 66440) | Surface soil microbial communities from Centralia Pennsylvania, which are recovering from an underground coalmine fire - Coalmine... | ecosystem: Environmental > Terrestrial > Soil > Unclassified ... | reverse complement strand
CGCCTGCTGGCGCTGGCCTACAAGACGGCCGACTACTGCGTGATCACCAATCCCGACGTGATCACCTCGGCGAGGCGCCTAGGGCTCGAGCACTACCGCTTTATCCCCCATCCGCTGGACGAGACGAAGTACACACCCCTACCCGCAGGCACCATCTCGCCGGTGCGCGAGGAGCTGCAGCGCCGAACGGGCGCGCGGCTGATCTTCCTCTGCCCCACGCGGCACGAGTGGAGCACTGCCTTCGATAGCAAGCGGTCGGATCGCGTGATTCGTGCCTTCGGCGCCTACTGCCGCCGCGAGGAGCGCGGCGAGCTGCCGCGCGCAGTGCTGGTGCTCTCTCGCTGGGGACGCGACGTGCGCGCCAGCGAAGCGCTGATCGCCTCTCTGGGGATCGCCGATCGGGTGGTATGGCGCCACCCGATGCATAAGCTACGCCTCCTGGAGCACTACCGCGCGGCCGATATCGTGCTCGACCAGTTTCACGAGCAGGTCGGCACCTTTGGCACGGTAACGGCCGAGGCGATGAGCTGCGCGCGGCCGGTGATTATGTACTTCAATCCCAAGGTACACGAGTGGTGCCTGCCGGAGCTGCCGCCGATTCAGAGCGCGCTGGCCGAGGAGGAGATCGCCGCCCGGCTGGCGGCGCTGGCCGGCGATGCCGCGCTGCGGGAGCGAATCGGCCGCGCCTCGCGCGAATGGATCTGCCGGTGGCATGGCTGGGAGCGCTGCGCCGGCGATCATCTGGAGATGTACGCCGAGGTGATGGCCCGGCGCGGCCGGCCGCTGCCGGAGCCGGTACCCGCGCGGTAATGGAGCATCCTAGCACCGGCTGTGGGCGCACGGTATGGCCGGCCGCTGCCAGAGCCGGTACCTGTGCGTTAATGGAGCAGACGTGGCTCCGAGACCACGTGTGGACGCGCAAGACCAGCTGCAAGGTAGCCACCGCGTGACAGCAACGGCTCAGTCTCCAAAGCCACCCAGGGTCGGCGTCGTCGGCGCCGGCTACTGGGGGCCTAACCTGATTCGCAACCTGGCTGAGCTGCCGGGCGCCCCGCTGGCGGCGGTCTGCGATAAGCAGGCGAGCCGCCTGGAATACGTGCGCGCGCGGTATCCCGGCGTGCGCCTCTACGACTCGTTCGACGCACTGCTCGAATCACCGGAGATCGACGCGGTGGCGATCGCAACGCCGGCGGAGACGCACGCGCGCCTGGCAACGCAGGCGCTGGAGCAGGGAAAGCACGTCTTCGTCGAGAAGCCGCTAGCCACCAGCAGTGCTGCCTGCCTCGAGCTAGCGGCGCTGGCGCAAGCCCGCGGACTGGTGCTCATGGTGGGCCACACGTTCTTACACAACGACGCGGTACGCTGGACAAAGGCGCGGCTCGAGGCAGGCGATCTGGGCGAGGTGCTCTACCTCTATTCGCGGCGCCTCAACCTGGGCCAGGTGCGGCAGGACATCAACGTCGTCTGGAACCTCGCGCCGCACGATATCTCGATCATGCTCTACCTGCTGGACGAGCGCCCAGCCCGGGTGGCCTGCACCGGCCATTGCTTCCTGCAGCCGGGAGTGGAGGATGTGGCGTTCCTGACGCTCGAGTTCGGCGCGCTGCCGGGCAGCAGTGCGCGTCGCGCGGCACACATCCATGTCTCATGGCTCGACCCGAACAAGGTACGCGAGGTGGTCGTCGTCGGCAGCAGGAAGATGATCGTCTACGACGATGTCGATCCGGACCACATGATCCAGGTGTACGACAAGGGGGTCGATCGGGTGCCGGTGGCCACGGCCGGCAGCACGAACGGGGCGGCAAGCGACCCGCGCGAGCGGGCCGAGACCTTTGGTGAGTTCAAGCTGCTGCTGCGCACGGGCGATCTGCTGGTGCCAAAGATCCGCTTTGCCGAGCCGCTACGCAACGAGATGGCGCACTTCGTTGAGTGCATCGAGACGGGCGCGGAGCCACTTACCGACTGGCTGAACGGGCTGGAGGTGGTACGCGTGCTCGAGGCGGCCGATGCTTCGCTGCGCGCCGACGGGCGGCCGGTGGCGGTCGATTGGAGCGACGTACCGCCGCGGCCTGGCCGCGCTGCTCATCTTCAGCCGGCGGCCCCGGCGCGCGGGTCTTCGGAGAGGTAGCGATGGCTCGAATCACTGCAGCCGCTCAACGGGACGGGACCGCTGCGCCTGAGGCTCCTCCTTCCATCGCTCTCTCGCCCCTCTCGCGCCTCTACCCGAATGTGCACCTTGGCGAAGGCTGCCGGATCGACGATTTCGTGATCATCGGCGTCCCGCCGCGGGGTAAGGCACCGGGCGAATTGCCGACGGTGATTGGACCCGGCGCCGTCATTCGCTCCGGCACGGTGATCTACGCCGGCAACGTCATCGGCCGGAGCTTCCAGACCGGGCACAATGCGATGGTGCGCGAGAGCAACACCATCGGCGACGACGTCAGCGTCGGCACGCTGAGCGTGGTGGAGCATCACGTGACGATCGAAGACCGGGTGCGTATCCACTCGCAGGCGTTCGTGCCGGAGTACAGCACGCTCCGGCGCGGCAGCTGGGTGGGGCCGCGCGCCTGCCTGACCAATACGCCGCACCCGCTGTGTCCCGAGGTACCGAAGTGCATTCAAGGGCCCACCCTCATGCCTGGCGCGAAGATCGGCGCCAACGCGACGCTGCTGCCGGGCGTGGTGATCGGTGAGCTGGCGCTGGTGGGCGCCGGCGCGGTGGTCACCAGGGACGTGCCGCCAGGGGCAGTGGTAGCCGGCAATCCGGCCAAGGTGATCAAGCACATCCGCGACCTTGTCTGCCCCGCATCGGGCGAGAATCCGTACCGGCACCTGCTGGGCATGCTGGGGATGGATGGCCTGGACGGCGAGAACGAGGCCGGTGCAGGGAGCTAGCGATGCCACTCGTCGACCAGCCGGCCACAGTCCCGCCCGAGCAGCAGGTGGGGCCGGCGCGCGGGCTCCGCATCCCGCAGGTGGATCTGCGCGCCGAATACGCGGCGCTCAAGAAGGAGCTCGATTCCGCCATGGCCGCCGTCGTGGCCGAGGCCGCGTTCATTCGCGGCCCGTTTACTAGCCGGTTCGAGCAGGAGTGGGCAGCATTCTGCGGCGCGTCGCACGCCGTCGGCTGCGCCAGCGGCACGGCGGCGATCGAGCTGGCGCTCGCCGCGCTGGGCATCGGCCCCGGCGATGAGGTGATCACCACGCCCCTCACCTTCATCGCCACGGTCGAGGCGATCATCCACGCCGGCGCGCGGCCAGTGCTGGCGGACATCGATCCCCAGACGTGCAATCTCTCAGCCGAGGCGGCGGCGGCAGCCATCGGGTCCCGCACGCGCGCGCTGCTGCCGGTGGCGCTCTATGGCCAGCCGGCCGACCTGGCGGCGTTCCGCCGCCTGGCCGCCAGGCACGGCCTCTTCCTCGTGGAAGACGCCGCCCAGGCGCACGGCGCCGCGTGGGCCGGCCGGCGCACCGGCAGCGACGGCGCGACCGACGTCTCTACCTTCAGCTTCTACCCTGGCAAGAATCTGGGGGCCTACGGCGATGCCGGCGCCCTGGTGACCGCCGATGGCGCCGTGGCCGATCGCGCCCGGCGGCTGGCCGACCATGGCCGGGCGGAGAAGTACACGCACGGCCTCGTCGGCTACAACTACCGGCTCGATGGCCTGCAGGGCGCCATCCTTTCGGCCAAGCTCCGGCACCTGGAGGACTGGAACGCCACGCGCCGGCGGCTGGCCGCGCGCTACGATGCGCTGCTCGCGCCTCTGGTCGCCCGTGGCGCGCTGCAGCCGGTCCACCAGGCGCCGGAGGCGCACAGCGTCTATCACCTGTATGTCGTGCGCATCGCGCCGCCGCCAGCCAGCCCCGGGCGTGAGGCCGTCTGGGCGAAGCTGCGCGCGGCCGGCGTGGAGGCCCAGGTGCACTATCCCGTGCCGCTGCACCTGCAGCCGGCGCTGGCCCACCTTGGCTACCGCGAGGGCGCCTTCCCCCACGCCGAGCGTGCCGCCGGCGAGGTGCTTTCACTCCCGATCCACCCCTTCCTGACCGAGGCGCAGCAGGATTACGTGGTAGCGGCCCTCGAGGCGGCGCTTGCTGCCGATGGGTAGCGCAATCCCATGTGTGGCATTGCTGGCTGGATCGACTACCAGGCACCGCGCGCGGAGGCCAGCGCGCTGCTGGAGCAGATGAAGCTAGCCCTCTGGCATCGCGGCCCCGACGAGGACGGCTCGTACCTGGATGCGCACGCCGCCATCGGCATGCAGCGCCTGGCCATCATCGACCTGGCCGGCGGCCGCCAGCCGATGGCCAACGAAGATGGATCGATCTGGATCGTCTTCAATGGCGAGATCTACAACTACCCGCAGCTGCGCCCGCAGCTCGAGGCACGCGGCCATCGCTTCGCCACCCATGCCGATACCGAGGCGATCCTTCATCTCTATGAAGAGATGGGTGACGACTGCCCGCTGGCGCTGGAGGGGATGTTCGCCTTCTGCATCTGGGACACGCGGCGCCGGCGGGCGCTGCTGGTTCGTGACCGGCTGGGCAAGAAGCCGCTCTTCTATAGCACAGCAGCCGGTGGGCTGCTCTTCGGTTCCGAGCTCAAGGCGCTCCTCTGCCACCCCGGCGTGCCGCGCGAGATCGACCTCGAGGCGCTCACCACCTATCTGGCGCTCAGCTACACGCTCGCGCCGCGCACGATGCTGCGCGCCGTGCGCCAGGTGCGCCCCGGGCACCGGCTGGTGTACGAGCAGGGGCAGCTCCGCGAATCGGGCTACTGGGAGCCGCGCGGCGACGCGCCCCGCGCGGCCGCGCCGCTGGACGAGTTTCTGGGGCTGCTGAGCGAGGCCGTGGAAAAGCGCCTGCTAGCCGACGTGCCGCTGGGCGCGTTCCTCTCCGGTGGGATCGATTCGAGCGCCGTCGTCGCGCTGATGCAGCGCCGGCTGCGCGAGCCGGTGCGCACGTTCTGCCTGGCCTTCGAGGAGGAGAGCTGGGGCGAGCAGCACTACGCACGCCTGGTGGCGCGTTATCTAGGGACGCACCACACCGAAGCGACCGTGCCCGACCGGCCGCTGGCCGATACGCTGCCGGCGATCGTGCGGGCACTTGACGAGCCGCACGGCGATACGTCGGCAATCCCGATGTACTACCTGTGCGAGGCCACCCGCCGGCACGTGACGGTGGCGCTCTCCGGCGATGGGGGCGATGAGGTGCTCGCCGGCTACGAGACGTATGTGGCCGACCGGCTGCGGCCGCTCTACCGGCTGCTGCCCCGCCCGGTGCGCACGGGGCTCGTCGCGCCACTGGTGCGCGCGCTGCCGCCATCGGGCAAGAAGCTTGCTCTGGATGAGCTGCTGCGCCGCTTCATAACCGGCGCCGAGCTCGACGCCGACCGCGCGCACTCCGCCTGGCGCACGATCTTCGATCACCATGAGCGCCTAGCCATCCTCGACGGCGAGGCACACACGGTCGCCCAGCGCCACGAGCCCTTCGAGGAATGCCTGGCGCTTTGCCCCAACCTGGAGACCTTCTCTGGCGTGCAGCGCTTCATGTACTTCGACCTGCGCACGTGGCTGGCAAACGACATCCTAGTCAAGGTCGACCGCACCAGCATGGCCCACTCGCTCGAGGTGCGTGCGCCGTTCCTCGACCACAAGCTCGTCGAGCTGACCTTCCGCCTGCCGCCGGAGTGGCAGCTCCACGGGCTGCAGAAGAAGTACCTGCTCAAGCGGGGCATGCGTGGGCTCCTGCCCGACGAGGTGATCGACCGGCGGAAGCGCGGCTTCTCTGCGCCGGTGGGATCGTGGATGGCCGGCGCGCTGCGCGCGCTGGTCTACGACACGCTGGTGGTTCGCGCCGGCGGGCCGCTGCCCTACTTCGACGCGCGCGCGATTGCGCGGCTGGTCGCACGCCTCGATGCCGGCGCGGCCGAGCACGCCCTCCAGCTCTGGAGCCTGCTCATGTTCCATCTCTGGCACGATTGGATGCGCGGCTGGCGCGGCCCGGAGCGGGCGATGGCCACACTATCGGGCCAGGCGGCTGCGCCCGCCGCCGTAACAGGGTAAGCTATCGCGCAAGCGGCTGCCCATCCCGACAGCCGTGGGGGCACTCACCACCGGAACCATGGCCGATACAGCTCGAGCAATGGATGCTGCTGCCCCTCACGAGCCGGCGCGAGCGGCGGCGCTCACCACCGGAACCATGGCTGACACACCTGAGCTCAAGGACGGCGCTCGCGCTGCCGGCGCCGAAAGCGCCCCCGAAGCTCGTCTGGAGAAGGCCAGCGACGGCCGGGTGCTGCGCCCCGGCTTCTCGGTGGTGATCCCGGCGGTGAACGAGGAGGCGGTGGTCGGCGCCGTGGTGCGGCAGGTGCGGGAGACGATGGAGCGCACCGGCCGGCCGTTCGAGATCATCGTCGTCGACGATGGCTCGACCGATCGCACGGCCGAGGAGGCGAGGCAGGCCGGCGCGACGGTGCTCCAGCACCCGCAGAATGCCGGCTACGGCGCCGGGCTCAAGACCGGCATCTCGCACGCGCAGTACGACCACGTGGTGATCACCGACGCCGACGGAACCTACCCGATCGACCGCATTCCCGATCTAATCGCCGAGGCCGACCGGTTCGACATGGTGGTCGGCGCACGGCAAGGGAAGTACTACCGCGAGTCGTGGCGCAAGGCGCTTTCGCGCCTCATCCTAGGCGCGATGTGCAGCTTCGTCACCGGCACGCGCATCCCCGACGTGAACAGCGGCCTGCGCGTCTTTCGCACTACCCTGGCGCGCCAGTACTTCCACATCATCTCGCAGGGCTATTCGTTCACGACCACGATCACGCTGGCTGCGCTCTCCAACGGCTACTTCGTCAAGTACATCCCCATCGACTATTACCAGCGGGTGGGGCACACGCGGGTCAAGCTGGTGCGCGACACGCTGCGCACGGCGCAGATCGTGCTGCAGGCCATTGCCTACTACAACCCGATCAAGCTCTTCCTCGCCTTTGCGCTGGGGTGCCTGGCGCTGGCCGTGGCGACGTGGATCGCGTACGCGGTGACGCTCTACACCGCGGTGGGGATACTGGCCGCGCTGTGGTCGGTCTCGGTGGTGCACTTCATCGCGCTCGGCCTGCTGGCCGACCTCATTCGGGTGCGCTACGTGCCGCGCGCACCGACGCTCACCAGCCAGCAGTAGGACTGCAGACGCGAGCGCGGAGCAGTCGAGTAGCAAAGCAGCAAGAGCAGCAGCAAGAGAGCAAGAGATGGAGACGCGTGCTGGATCGAGGAGCGCCTACGAGAGCCCATTGGCGGGGGCGCGGATTGTGGTGACCGGGGGTGCCGGGTTTCTGGGGCGGCACGTGGTGGCCGCGCTGCGGGCACGCGGCTGCGAGCGCGTGTTCGTCCCGCGCAGTGCCGACTACGACCTGCGGCGCGAGGAGGCGGTGGCGCGCCTGTACGCTGAGCAGCAGCCGGAGGTGGTAATCCACCTCGCCGCCGTGGTAGGCGGCATTGGCGCCAACCGCGCGCAGCCGGGCACCTTCTTCTACGACAACCTGATGATGGGCACGCTGCTGCTCGAGCACGCGCGGCGCGCGGGGGTGGCCAAGTTCGTGGGGATCGGCACCATCTGCAGCTACCCCAAGTACACGCCGGTGCCGTTCCGCGAAGAATCGCTATGGGACGGCTACCCGGAGGAGACGAACGCTCCCTATGGCCTGGCCAAGAAGATGCTGCTGGTGCAGGCGCAGGCGTACCGCGCGCAGTTCGGCACCAACGCCATCTACCTCATGCCGACCAATCTCTACGGGCCGGGCGATAACTTCGGGCCAGACGGGCACGTGATCCCGATGCTGATCGCCCGCTACTTCGATGCACTGGAGACGGGGGCCGATGAGGTTGTCGCCTGGGGTGATGGCTCGCCGACGCGGGAGTTCCTCTACGTGGAGGATGCCGCCGAAGGAATCGTGGCGGCGGCCGAGCGCTACAACGGCGCCGAGCCGGTTAATCTAGGCTCTGGCCGGGAGATCAGCATTCGCGAGCTCACAGAGCGGATCGCCCAGGAGGTCGGCTACACCGGGCGGATCACGTGGGACACCTCCAAGCCGAACGGCCAGCCGCGGCGCTGCCTCGAGACGTCGCGCGCGTGGGAGGCGTTTGGCTGGCGGGCCAGCACGCCATTCGAGGAAGGGCTGCGCCGTACCATCGCCTGGTATCGCGCCGAGCGCGCCGCCGGGCGCTACTGGGGCGCGCAGCCGGCACGATCAGCGGTGCTGGCTACCTAAAAATCAGCAAAATGCAGCCACGGGCTAGCTGGTGCCTCGCCTTCGCCCAGCCTGCCACCCCTAGCCACGGCATCACCCGGGTGCTGAAAGAAGCGCCGCCATTATGCCGGCCGGCGCACGTAGACGAGGTCGCGCAGCAGCATGGTGCCGCCATGGAGCGCATCGCTGCGCGTCTCGCCGAAGGCGACGCGCGCAAGCGCCCGCGCGCCATCGAGGCGCCATACCGGGCTGCCATCAAGCATGAGCGTCACCGCCGCGTCGTCGAGGCGCAGGCGCCACTGGTGCGGTGTGCCGTCGCCGGCCAGGCGCGAGAGCGAGACGCTCGTGCCGCCGCCGGGGCGCTCGGTATCCTGGAAGAGCTGGAGGTCGTGCGGCGTGGCCTGGATCAGTAGCGCCCCGGGCTCGCCGGCAAACCGGAGCTCGCAGACGATGAAGAACGTGCGCTCGAGCGTAATCGTCGCCTCCCACAGCAGCTCCTCCACCTGGCCGGGCACGCGCTCGTTGAGCGGCGTGAGCGGCAGCCGGGGCGAGGCCCAGGCCCGGCCGCCGGGATGGCTGACCACGAGCAGTCCCTGCGGCGTCAGCTCCACCCGCTGGGGTGGATCGACTCCCACCTGCCAGGGCGTATCGGTCGCCTGGAGCGAAGGCCCCATCTCACCTGGGAGCAGCGCGTGAAAGACGGCCGCCCGGTCGCGGGGCGCCGCCGCGGGACGCACACCCGCCAGCCCGGGGAGCGCGGGCAGGAATGAGGCGCCGCAGCCGGTGGCGCCGAGCGCGAGCAGCGCCGTTAGAAAGAGCGGTATGAGGGACCCATGGACGCGCCGGTAAGCCGGGTCGTGGCCAGCGCGCCGGCCGAGCGCGCGGCGCACGGCGCTGCGCCACCGCCTGCTCGCGCCATACTGCGCCCGATCCGCATCTGCCGCGTGATCGCGCGGCTCAACGTCGGCGGCGCGGCGCTGCACGTGATCCAGCTGACCTCCGGCCTCGATCACCTGGATCATCAACGGTTCGAGCAGCTGGTGGTTACCGGCATGGAGAGCCCGGGCGAGGCCAGCCTGCGCCCACAGGCGGAGCAGCGCGGCGTGCGGCCACTGGTCATCCCCCAGCTCGGCCGGGAGCTCGCCCCGCGCGATGACCTCGTCACACTGGCCAAGCTGTACTGGCTCTTCCGCCGCTGGCGCCCCGACATCGTGGAGACGCACACGGCCAAGGCCGGAACGCTGGGGCGGCTGGCGGCGCGGCTGGCCGGCGTGCCGGTGCGCATTCACGTCTTTCACGGGCACGTCTTCCACAGCTACTTTAGCGCGCCCAAGACGCGCCTCTTCCTGGAGATCGAGCGGGCGCTGGCGCGGACGACGACGCGGATCATCGCGCTCGGCGAGCTGCAGCGCCGCGAGCTGCTCGACTACGGCGTGGGCACGCCGGAAAAGGTAATCTCAATCCCGCTCGGCCTCGACCTCGCGCCGTTTCTGGGCGCCGCGCAGCACCACGGCCGGCTACGCGCCGAGCTCGGGCTCACCGGCAACGGCGCGGGCACTCCGCCACCGCTGGTCGGCTTCATCGGCCGGCTGGTGCCGATCAAGGTCCCGCACCTCTTTCTCGAAGCGGCGGCGCAGATCCTGGAGCGCGTGCCCCAGGCGCAGTTCGTCATCGCCGGTGGTGGAGAGCTCCGGCCGCAGCTGGAGGCGATTGCATCGCGCCCGCCGCTGGCCGGCCACGTCCACTTCCTCGGCTGGCGTGACGACCCGGCGGTGATCCTGGCCGATCTGGACGTGCTGCTGCTCACCTCGGACAACGAAGGGATGCCCACTGCCATCATCGAGGCCATGGCCGCCGGCGTCCCCGTGGTGGCGACGCGCGTTGGCGGTGTGCCGGGCCTCGTCGAGCATGGCGTGACTGGCCTGCTGGCGCCGAAGCGCGACGCGCGCGCGCTGGCGCAGGCGTGCATCGCGCTGCTGGAGGACCACGCGCTGGCCCGGCGCATGGGCGAGGCAGCGCGAACGGCCGCCTACCCACGCTACGATCGATCCACGCTGCTGGCGACGATGGCCGACCTCTACACGTCGCTGGTGGCCGGCCACCGGGCATGAGCGCGGTCCGCGCCTATTCACGCTTCCACCTGCAACCCGGCGAGGTGAGCGGCACGACCGGGCAGAGGGGGCGTGGTCCGCATCTGGCACGCGCTTCCACCTGCAACCGGCCGCTTTCCTGGCACGTTATGCTCGCCAGTGAGTACCCTTTGCGGGGACGTCTGGGGCAGCTACTGGTCGCTGCCCAGACAGCTCAAGCATCAACGAGCGCCGCGCCCTGGAGCCAGTTTAGCGATCAACGCAGGGATCAGTAAGCTCGGCCTGAGCAAAAGACGCGCAGTACCGCTCCCGGGCCGATTATGCGCATTGGCCGCGGGCCATGGAGTGCGACGGGAGCAGCCGCCGGAGGCAGGCCGCTCGATCTCGATGAGCTAACGCATGCAGTACACGCTGGCCTACGTGAGCGTCTTCGCCGCGGCGCTTGGCGCGTCGCTGCTGGGCACTCCCATCGCGCGGCGGCTCGCCCGCCGGTGGGGAGTGATCGACCAGCCCAGCGGGCGCAAGGTGCACCTGCAGCCAACGCCGCTGCTGGGCGGGCTGGCGATCTACGCCGGGTTCTGGATTGGATTGCTGCTGGTCACGCGCTTCGAGGTGGCTGCCCCGGAGGTCTTCCTGCCGGCGACGACGCATGAGCTGGGGGCCATCTTCGTCGCTACCCTCGCGCTCGTGCTCACCGGCTTTGCCGACGATAAGTGGAAGAGCGGGGGCGGGCTCCCGCCGCGGGCCAAGCTGCTGGGCCAGGTTGCCGCGGCCACCATCGCCGTTGCCGGCGGCCTGCAGCTCCATATCTTCGGCGCCGCGCTGCTGGATCTCCCGCTCACCTACCTGTGGATCATCGGCATCAGCAATGCGATTAACCTGCTGGACAATATGGATGGGCTCTCCGCCGGCGCTACGGCGATCGCCTCGATCTTCTTCTTTGCGATCGCGGCGGCGAACCACCAGGTGCTGGTCGGCGTGATGGCGCTGGCGCTGGCCGGGGCGTGCATCGGCTTCCTGCGCTACAACTTCAACCCCGCCACCGTCTTCATGGGCGACACCGGCACGTTCTTCATGGGCTTCCTGCTGGCGGCGATTGGGATGAAGGTCAAAGCCTCCGGGCCGGGCTGGTGGAGCTTCGTGCTGGTGGTGGTGGTGCTGGCGCTGCCGATCTTCGATACGAGCCTCGTCACCATCTACCGACTGTGGAAAGGGCAGCACGTGGCGGTGGGCGGGAAGGACCACACCAGCCACCGGCTGGTGAAGCTGGGCCTGCCTCATCGCCAGGCGGTACTCGTGCTCTACGGCGCGTCGGTCGCGGCCGGCGTGCTGGCGCTGGCGCTGGCCCGCGCTGGCGAGCAGCTTGGGCCCGCCCTCGGAATTCCGGCGCTGGCACTGGCGCTCGGCGCTGGCCTTTTCCTGGTACGGGTCGAGACGTAGGCGGCCGGCCAGTCGTCGTTCAAGGTGCCAAGCGTAGAGGAACACGCCGGCTTGGTCCCCCGAGCTTCCGCCACGCCCGACGCGCCGCGTGGCGCGCGGCGGCTGATCAGGCCTCGCCACGTATGGCTCCCAGCTTTCCGAGGATGAACGGCCGGAAGCCGCGTGGCGCGCGGCGGCCAAGCATGCCTCACCACCCCGGCAGTACCGATCTCGCACGGGCACCGATGGCCGTGCAGCAGGCAGTGCGCCGGCCGAGCACGCCCCGCCTGCTCTTGATCCTCCTCCTCGCCTACCTGATCGCCCGCGCATCGCTCGGCACGCTGCTGAATCCGCCGCTGAATGGGCCGGACGAGGCGGGCCATGTGGAGTATGTACGCACCCTGGCAGAGAGCGGTGGCCGACAGGTTACTGGCGTGGAGGCCAATCAGCCACCGCTCTATTACGCCATTGCCGCGGCTCTCTGGAAGCTGGCCACGCCCCTTTCGACTGAAGCGCGCCTGGCGCTCGTGCGCCAGCTCTCGGTCGCAGCGGGGGCAACATCGCTCCTGCTCACCTGGCATGCGGCGCGCCGGCTGTGGCCGGCGCAGCCACTGCTTGCCATGGCGGCCGCCATGCTGGCCGCGCTGGCACCCGGCCATCTCTACCTGCTGGCCAGCATCTCCAACGATCCACTGGCCGAAGCGCTGGCCGGCCTGGTGGTCCTCCTTGCTCTTATGCTGGCAGCACCGGCCGGCGCCGTATCGCGCCCTGTGCCGCCCGTGGGACAGCAAGGCGACCTCCGCTGCCACCAGCAGAGTGAGGGGGCTGGCAGTGGAGCCCCGGATGGAGACCGGGAAGCCGGTGCAACCGATGCGATGCGAGACAGGCGGTACTGGCTGTGGCTGGCCTGGGCTGGAGCAGCGGCCGCAGCAATGGCCACTAAATACACCACGGCACCGGTGCTCGCCGCAACGGCCGCTGCGCTCGCCTGGCACTACCGGCACCATTGGAGCCGCCGGCGCTGGGCCCGTGCCGGCCTGGTGGCGGCCGGGCTCGCTGCCCTTGCCCTCTACGGGCGGCTGCTGCTTCAGCCACCAACCGCATCGTTCGCGGCCGCGGCTGCGCACTTCGGGCCCCAGGCACTGATCCGCGCGCCCTTCGCCTACGTGCGGCTGGGCGGCCTGGCTGAATCATTCCGCAGCTTCTGGTACGCGTACGATTTCGCCGTTCGCTGGCCGCGGTCGCTCGAGCTCGCGCTGGCCGTTCCGACGGCGGCAGCGCTGGCCATGGCCAGCGCCGCGCTCATTGCGGAAGCGCGGTCGCGGGCGGCGGATTGCCCCTCACCCCCGGCCCCTCTCCCACCGAGGGGAGAGGGGAGTGCGCGTCTCTCTCTCACAATCCCGCTTCCACAAGAGGGAAAGGAGAATGAGGGGCCCTCACCCCCGGCCCCTCTCCCACCAGGGGAGAGGGGAGCAAGGACGGCGGCGCCACCGGCGGAGAGGCGAGCGACCCAGCGGCTGGGCGGTGCGCTCGTGCTCTGGCTGGCCGCCGGCGCGCAGATAGCATTCGTCGTCAGCCGCTTCGGCTTCGGCGATCTGCTGCATGTGGAGATGGGCGGAGCCGCCCAGGCTAAAGCCTTCTTTCCCGCGCTCCTGCCGCTGGCGCTCCTCACCACGGATGGGCTCGCCACCACGTGGCGGTGGCGAGGGCTCGATCCGCGGTGGGGAACGCTCCTGCTCCTGGGCTGGCTGGTGCTGCTGGATGCGACGAGCGCCGCGCTGACCCTATGGCACCATTATCGGTGGCTCCAGGTGGGCGTGGCCGCCTGGTAGCCGGCGGCGCGCCCCGAGGTACCGGGCACGCACGATGGCACGACTATCGGTAGCGCCACGTGGATATGGCCGCCTGATAGGAAGATCACCGGCCGCGCGCACAGCGGCCGGCGCCACGGCCACAGGCATGGGACATGGCAGCTAATCCCGGAAGCCGAGCAGTGGTGCCAGGAGCCGCCTCTGGCTCAGAGCTACAGGCATGGGACATGGCAGCTGATCCCGGAGGAGCGGCGATCGTGGCTCGATCCGCGGCGGCCACGCGCGCCCGGCCGATCGCGCGTGCCGGCTGGATCGCCGGCGCTCTGGTGCGCCTGCGCACCAGGGATGTGTGGGAGCCTGCCGGCGTCTTCGCGCTGGCGCTGCTGCTGCGCGTAGTGCACGTGATCTTCTGGGCCAAGGTGCTGCTGGCCGATGACGCCGTCTTCTTCGAGCGGCACGCGCGGCAGTTTCTCGCCGCCTGGGAATCCGCCGGAACCGCCAGCTTCTGGCCCCTGCTCCACCAGGCGATCGACGATGCCTCGCTCCAGGGAGTGCTCTTTCCACTCTTCGCGTCGGCGGTGTACCGGCTAGCCGGCGGCGTCGAGCATACCGCTCTGGTGGCAGTACAGGCGGTGCTCGGCGCCCTGGCGGCGTGGCTGACCTACCTCACCGCGCGGCGCGCCTATGGCAGCGGCGTGGCACTCGGGGCTGGCATCCTCGTCGCCATCTATCCGCCGCTGGTGCTAGCCTCGGGCTGGCTGCTGGCGGAAGCGCTGCTCACCTTGGTACAGGCGCTCGCGATCTATGCGCTGGTTCGCGGGCTGGAGCCGGGCGCGTGGCGCGCCAGGCTGGCCGGCGGCGTGTGTGCTGGGCTGTACATGCTGCGGCCAGCCTTCCAGTACACCGGGCTGCTGCTCGGACTGGCGCTGCTCGCTGCCGGCCTGTGGGACAATTGGCGGCCAATCTCGGCACGGCTGCGCCGCGCTGCCGCTCTGGTGGCGCCGTATGCGGCCGGGGTGCTGCTGGTTGCGCTGCCGTGGGTGGCACTGAATGGCCTGGTCTATGGCCAGTTCGCCTGGTCGCGCAACGGCGACGCCTGGCACCAGGTGTACTGGGGCATCTACCCGCCAAACCATGGCTGGTGGCCGCCCGATTCTCCGGTGCCGCCGAAGTACGGCGTGGAGAGCCTGCCGGGCGCGCGCGCCGCCGGACTGCAGATCGAGGAGCGCGACATTGATTACTTCTGGGCCGCGCTCGACCAGGTGCGTGCAACGCCGCTCAAGGCCGCGGCGACGGAGATCAATAAGCTCTACCAGGCCTACCTGCACCCATCGAACACTTACGGCGAGCTACCGGCGGCGCTCCGCGCGGCGGCCGTGCCGCTGCACCGCACGCTGGTGCTGCTGGCGCTCTTTGGCCTGGCGATTGGGTGGCAGGTGCCCCGACACCGGCCGGACGCCTGGCTGGTCCTCGGTACCTTCCTCCTCGCCTCAGCACTGCCGTTTCTGGCCTCACACATCGATCTGCGCTATACCGTGCCGCCGGCGCAGGTGGCGGCGATCTTCGCCGGGCTCGCCCTGACCTGCTTGCTCTCGGCCCTCTGGACCACGCGCCGCCGGTGGCTAAGACTGTCATGGCTGGCACTCGCCATTGCTCTCCCGTGGGCCGCCTGGTGGCTGGACGTGCCGCAGGTGCTCGTGCTGGCGCCGGCGGCAGCGCCGTGGCTGCTGCACCTGGGCCACACGGCACTGATGGCGGTGGCTTTCATCGTAGCCGGCTGGAGCATCGGGCGCGCCCTCGTCGGCTCGCCGGCCGGCCCCGGCCACGACGCAGCGGCAGCGCCGACGGCGCCGAGCAAGCGCCGCGCGCCGGTGGCAGGCGCTCTCGTCCATCGTGGCAGAAGCCCTTCACCGCTACCACTGGGGTGGAAACCGGCGGGAACCGTCCGCCCCCCGGTACTGGTGGCGGCCTGCACGCTTGCGGGCCTGGTGCTGGCAATGGCCTATACCAGCGAAGCGCTCTACGAAGGCGACTGGCACCAGTGGACGGTGGCGCTGCGGCCAGGCGACGCGGCGCGCCAGACGTTCGTTCTCCCGGCCGGCTGGCAGGCGCCGCCCGAGGCCCGTGCCGAGCTGCGGCTCTACCTGCAGGGCGCGCCGGAGCCCGACTACGAGCCGGTGGTGCTGGTCAACGGGCAAGAGCTAGCCCGGCTCGGACCGGCCTTCACCGATGCCGGCCCGCTACGCTTCTGGGCGCAGATCATGGTAGCGGCGCGCAACCAGGGGAAGACGCGGGCTGAGGTTCCCCAATGGTACACCGTGCCGGTCGATCCGCGTCTGCTGCGAGGCCAGGTGGAGGTCGAGCTGGTGGTCGAGCCCCATCTCCCAGACGGCTCGGCGGCAGGAGCCGCCGAGCCGCGAGTGTGGCTCTGGGGCGACTATCCGCCGCGTCCCGGCCAGAGGCTCTACGAAGGGCCGGCGGTGTACAGTCGTATCGATGGGCAGGACCAGGCGTTTCTCAAGTACATTGCCACCGGCGAGTATGGCCTGTGGCGATGGCTGGGGCTGGCAAGCGAGCGCGCCGAAGCGGCCTGGCGTCCAGGCGTCGGCTCAGCGTGGCAGACGCGTGACCTGAGCGCGGCGCCGGGCATCCAGCAAGGAGAATACCGTATGCGCCTGCTGGTGCTCGGGCCAGCCGGCAACCTCATCGCCGCGTTCTAATTACCAGCGACCAGCACCATGCTGCCGTGGCTGCAATGATGACGGCGTAGCAGAGTATGAGCGGGATCCCTGATGCGGCGAGCCGTCCAGCTGCCGGGCACCCGCTCGCCCCAGGCGGCTTGCTGATGCGCCACGGCATGCTGCCGGTGCTTGCCGGCCGGCTCGGGCCGCTCGTTGCTGCCGTACCGGCGGCAGCCATCGGCGCCTTCTGGACGGTCGCGCTCTGGGATCGTACGTCGCTCGCCGGCCTCTCGAGCCGCTGGGCGCTCACCTGGCTCGTGCTGACAGTGGCGGCGGCCGGCTGGGCGATCGGGACGGCGCGAGCCGGCCGGCAAGCACCGGCACGCGGGGCTGCGGGCTTGCTGCCTGCGGCCGCGCTCTCTCTCGCGGCACTGGTGATCGTCTATGTCTCCGATGACGCGCACCACGCCTTCGTCTACCGGCCGTGGCCGAAGGGGCTGCTCATCCCGGCAACGCTCGTACTCGTGGCGGCGGTGCCGGCCATCGCTGCCGGCACGGCTTCCAGGAAAGTACGGGCCGACGCCGGCCAGATGGGAGAGGCACGTGCGCTGCTGGCCCGCCACGCGCCAGCCATTGCCACACTCACGCTTGTCGCTGCCGGAGTCGTGCAGGCGGCTGCCTTCTGCGCGGTGACTACCGACGACCTGATCCGCTACTGGGCAATCGCCGATGGGCTGCGGTCGGGTGCGGGGTATCCAGTGACCACCGGAACGACCGGCGGCGGCTTCTACCTGGTGGAGCTTCCCGTCTTCCCGCTTCTCATTCTGGCCTCCACCAGCCTGCTGGGGCATCGCTACGTGGCCCTGATTGCGCCCCTGCTGCTCGCCGCCGCCATCCTGCCCCTGCTGCTCTACGCCGTTGCGCGCGCGACCGGCGCCTCGCGGCTGCGCGCGGCCGCCGTCGCGCTCCTGGTGACCTGCCTGCCGTACTACCGTGTCTACGCCATCGGCGCCGCGCAGCCCGAGGCGCTCCTGGCAGTTGAGCTGGCGCTCCTGCCGTGGCTGGCCATGCGCTGCACGGCACCAGTGCAGCCGCCGGCAGCGCACGGGCCGGCCATGCGCACTCGCTGGTGGATCACGCTCGGACTGGTGGCGGCGCTGGCAGCGCTGACACGCCCCGAAGGCGCGCTCTATGTCACCGCGCTCTTTGCCGGGCTGGCCTGGCTGGAGCGTGGGGTGCTGCTGGAGTGGGCACGCGCGCCGGTGCGCCACCGGCTGCCACGCTGCCTTGTGGCAGCGGGCGCCAGTGCGCTGCCGGTGGCGGCGTTCTCCGCCTTTCTGCTCACCCACTTCGGCGTGCTCTGGCCGGCCGGCTGGGCGAACGTGGCCGGCGCGCAGTTCCTGGTCACCAACGTGCGCCTGGTGCTGCGCCAGGACCTGCCGCACTATGCCGCCGTGGCCGGCCTGCCGGCTCCCCAGACGGCTGGCCCGTGGCTGGCAGCGGCGGGCGTGGCGCTTGCTGGCGCCGGACTGGTGCGTCTGTGGTGGACCCGTCCGGCCCTGCGGTTCGTTCCATTCGCGCTGGTGCTCAACCTAGCCGTGATCTTTACCTCGCCCACCTACCTGACGCTCGACCTCTTCTCGCCGCCGACATTCTTCCGCCACCTCTCCGTGCTCTTCCCCTGGCTGGTGCCCGCCCTTACGCTCGCCCTACCCTCCGTACCAGCGGGCTGGACCGGCAGACTCGGGCACATCTGCCGCCCGGTGCTCCTGGCCGGCTGCGCCGCGGTGCTTCTGGGTGAGCTGGCTGTGCTCGGCACATCCACCGCGCGCGATCAAGCGCAGGTGCCGACGGTGCTGGCGGCCGATCCGTACGCGCTGGTAACCGACCTGTGGCAGGCGCACGATACCCTGCCGGTACTGCCGTTCACGCTTCGGGATGGTGTGGCAGCCGTCGATCCGAGCTTCGACTATCTAGCAATGCGCCGCCGGCTCTTCGACGCCGTGCGGCCGTATGATCTGCACTTCAACGACGCCGGGCGTGCCTATGTGCTGGCTACCGCGGTCTTCGCGCTAGCCGGGCTGGCCGCGCTGGCGGTTGCCGAGTGGAGCCGCGAGCGCGCCGTGGCCGGCGTCTTCGGCACGACCGACGCCGGGGAAGTGAGCACAGCCGCTACAGCAAGGAGAGAAGGAGCGCGAGGAAGATGAGTACGGCGACGGGAATGGCGACAGCACCGGAGACGCAGGAACGCCTGGTGCGGGTGGGTATGATCGGCTGTGGCGGGAACGCACGCGGCCATCTGCGCCACCTGCTGCAGCTGCCAGGCGTGCAGATCACCGGCGTGTGTGACGTCGTGCCGACACTGGCCGAGCAAGCGGCCGAGCAGACCGGTGCGACCGCGTATACCGACTACCGCGCGCTGCTCGACCGGCCCGACCTGGATGCGGTGTACCTCTCGCTGCCGGTCTTTGCCCATGGCGACCCGGAGCTGGCGGTGATTGCCCGTGGCCTGCCGATGTTTATCGAAAAGCCGGTTGCGCTCGACCTCGGCACGGCGCAGCAGATCGCGGCCGCGCTCCGGCGGGCTGGCCTACTCACCTGCGTGGGCTATCAGCTCCGCTACTGCGGGAGCACCGACCTGGCACGCGAGCGCATCGCCGCTCCCGATGCCGGCCCCCTCGGACTCGTGGCCGGCCAGTACTGGTGCGGCACTGGCCGCGTCCGGCCAGGCCACTGGCGCACCTCGATGGCGCGCTCCGGAGGGCAGATCGTCGAGCAGGCCACGCATACGGTCGATATGATGCGCTTTCTGGCCCGGGAGATCGTGGAGGTCTTCGCCTATTACGCGCGCGCGGTTCTGCCGCCGGAGTATGGCGACTGCCCCGACGTGCACGCGGTGAGCCTGCGCTTTGCCGGCGGCCCGGTCGGCACGCTTTCGGCCACCTGGGCGGTACACCCACAGGATTGGAGCCAGGCCAATGTGATCATGCTCTCGGCCGGCGAGCGCCGCCTCGAATGGCGCGCCACCGGGCTGACGGTGACGCTCGGCACCGAGACGGAACGCCTGACCCGGCCCGACCGCTCCATCGACGAGGTGTTCGTGACGGCGGTGCGCACCGGTGACCGCAGCGCCATTCGCTCCGACTACTTCGACGCGATGCGCACGCTGGCGGTGACGCTCGCCGCGAACCAGTCGGCGCGCGAGAGCATGCCGGTGCCGGTGGCGCGAACCGAGGTCGAGCCCGGCGCGTAGCAGGCCGGACAGGTGAAAGACGGAGGACGAAGGACGAAGGGGTTAGCAGCGTTCATCCTTCGTCCTCACGCCCCGGCCGCTCAGACCGTTGCCGCCGCCGGCTCGCGCGCCGCCGGTGGGGACGACGGCTCGCCTTCTGAGAGCTCGGTCACGCGCCCGCACACGGTGCAGGCGATCTTGCCGCGCCCGCGCACGACCTGCAGGCCGCCTTCGATAGGGCAGCGCTGGGCGACTGGCCGCTGCCAGCTGGAGAAATTGCACGTCGGATAGTTGCTGCAGCCGTAGAAGGTGCGGCCGCTGCGCGTCTTGCGCTCCACCAGATCGCCACCACACTGCGGGCAGTCGACGCCGATCTTGGCAAGCAGCGCGCGCGTATTGCGGCACTCCGGAAAGCCGCTGCAGGCGAGGAAACGGCCGAAGCGGCCCAGCTTGATCACCATCGGCCGGCCGCAGAGCTCACACGTCTCATCCGACGGCTCATCGGCGATCTCCACCCGCTCCATGAGCGACTGCGCCTGGTCGAGCGTCTGGGCGAACGGATCGTAGAACTCCTTGACCACCGGCACCCAGTCGGTGGCGCCTTCGGCCACCTGGTCGAGATGCTCCTCGATCTGGGCGGTGAAGCCGACATCCACCACATCCGGGAAGTGCTCGACGAGCAGATCGTTGACGATCGTGCCCAGCTCGGTGGGGCGCAGGGTTTTCTCGACCTTCTCGACGTAGCCACGGTCCTGGATGGTGGAGAGAATAGGCGCATAGGTGCTCGGGCGCCCGATACCCTGCTCCTCCAGCGCCTTGATCAGCGTGGCCTCGGTATAGCGCGGCGGCGGCTGCGTGAAGTGCTGCTCGGGCGTGAGGGCGGCCAGATCGAGCGGCTCGCCGGCCACTAGCTCCGGCAGGAGGCGCTTGCGTGCCTCCTCCTCGTCCTCATCGCTGGTATCGAGGACCTTGAGGAAGCCGGCAAACTTGAGTACCGAGCCGCTCGCGCGCAGCAGATAGCGGTCGGCCCGGCCGCTGGCCTCGACCACGGCCTCGACATCCACTGTGGTCGTGTCGTAGACGGCATTCTCCATCTGGCTGGCGACGAACCGCTTCCAGATGAGGTTATAGAGGCGGTACTGGTCGGCCGTGAGATGCCCGCGGAGCTGCTCGGGCAGGCGAGCACTCGAGGTCGGCCGAATGGCTTCGTGCGCCTCCTGCGCGCCCTTCGCCTTGGTTTTATAGACGCGCGGCTCGGCCGGCACGAACTCCGGCCCAAAGCGCGCAGCGATCACGCGGCGCACCTCGTCCTGCGCCTCCTTGGCAATCTGCGTCGAGTCGGTACGCATGTAGGTGATGAGGCCCACGTGGCCTTCGCCGGGCACGTTGAGCCCTTCGTACAGCTGCTGGGCCACCGTCATCGTGCGCTTGGCAGTGAACCCCAGGCGCCGGCCGGCCTCCTGCTGCAGCGTGCTGGTGATGAATGGCGGTGCCGGAGCGCGGCTCACCTCGCGGCGGCGGACGCCGGCCACGCGATAGGTGGCGCGACGCAGCGTCTCCACCAGCGCGGTCGCGCTCGCCTCGTCCTTGATCTCCAGGCGCTCGCCGTTGCGCTCGATCAGCAGAGCCGTGAACTCGTCGCGCTTACGATGGCTGCCATGGGCCCCGTGCGCGCCACGAGTCCCGTGCTCCCGCTTGCGGAGCAGCGCCTCGATCGTCCAGTACTCCTCGGGGACGAACGCCTCGATCTCGCGCTCGCGCTCGACCACCAGGCGCACGGCGACCGACTGCACCCGGCCGGCTGAGAGCCCCTTCTTGACCTTGCGCCAGAGCAGCGGGCTGAGCTTGTAGCCGACCAGACGGTCGATCACACGCCGCGCCTGCTGCGCCTTGACGAGATTGAGATCGATCTCGCGTGGGTGCCGCAGTGCCTCCTGCACGGCGCTGCGCGTGATCTCGTGGAAGACGATCCGGCGCGCCCGGAGGGGCTTCTCCTTCGTCGCCTTCTCGATTGCCTGGGTGAGATGCCAGGCAATCGCCTCGCCCTCACGGTCGGGATCGGTCGCTAGGAGCAGCTCGGAGGCCTGGCGCGCCTGCTGCGTCAGCTCCTTGACGATCTCCTTCTTCTCCTTGGGCACGACGTAGCTCGGTGCAAAGTCGTGCTGCACGTCGACGCCCAGGCGGCGCTTGGGCAGGTCGCGCACGTGGCCGAGCGAGGCGCGCACGGCGTAGCCACGCCCCAGGAACTTTTCGATGGTTTTTGCTTTGGCCGGCGATTCGACGATCACCAGCCGTTTCGCTGTGGCTGTCATGGATCTTGTTCAAGCAACGGCATGAAAGGGTGAATATGTACAAAGGAACGGGCCGCTCCGGTAGCGCTGGCCCGCCTCCGACTTTCGACTATAGCACCTTTGGGAACGGCGGCCGGTCCCACCGGCCGGTGGCTCCCATCCGCGTGCGCAGCTTCGCCGATGGCACCGGTTCAGGCCGGCCGGCCATGGCGCGCAGGCACGTCACGTGGCCGCCGCGATGGCAGTTCCAGCATCGACCGGCGGGGTGCCTGAAACTGTGCCCTTGGGCTCGACGATGCGCAGGCAGCCGAGCGCCTTGAGCAGATCGGCCTTCCAGCGCTCCGGCTGCGGGTGCCTGGGGATGCGGATCTGCCCATTGCGCACCACCGCCGCCGTCCCAAATGCCTTGTAGAGCGCCAGCCGGTCGCTCACGACGAACGGCGACATCTTCAGAATGAGCGTGGCCCCGGCCGTCTCGATCCCGCGCAGGAAGCGCGCCCGGGCCAGCATCTTGACCCGCAGCAGGTAGAACAGATCGGCCACCGGCGCCGGGGGCGGGCCGAAGCGATCGCGAAACTCCTGCTCGACCTCGTCGACCTCCGCCTCCGTCTGCAGGCCGGCCAGACGCCGATAGAGCCGCACCTTGAGATCCGGATCGCCGATGTAGCTATCCGGCAGATGCGCCCCCAGCGGCAGATCGATCACCAGCTCATACTCCGGCAGCGGGCGCTTGCCGCGTAGCTCATCGACCGCCTGGGCCAGCAGCCGGCAGTAGAGATCGAAGCCGACGCTGTTCATGAAGCCGCTCTGCTCCGGGCCGAGCAGGTTGCCGGCGCCGCGAATCTCCAGATCTTTCATCGCGATCTTGAAGCCGGCGCCGAGGTCGCTTGCCTCGAAGATCGTGCGTAGGCGTTTCTCAGCCGTCTCCGTCAGGCGTCGATGGGGGTCGTAGAGCAGGTAGGCGTAGGCCTGATTGCCACTGCGCCCGACTCTCCCGCGCAGCTGATAGAGCTGCGCCAGGCCGAAATTCCCGGCCTCGTTGACGATAATCGTATTCACGTTGGGGATATCGAGGCCATTCTCGATGATCGTGCTGCAGACGAGCACGTCGTGCGAGCCCTGGCTGAACTCGACCATCACCTTCTCAAGCGTATCCTCGTCCATCTGGCCGTGAGCGACGGTGACATCCACCTCCGGCACCAGCTTGCGCAGCCTGGCGGCGGCGCTCTCGATCGTCTGCACACGGTTATGGACGAAGTAGACCTGCCCGCCACGGTCGACCTCGCGCAGGATGGCCTCGCGCACCAGGTCATCGTTGTAGCCGGTGACGTACGTCTTGATCGGCAGGCGCGCTTCGGGCGGCGTCTCGATCACGCTCATGTCGCGCAGGCCCACCAGGCTCATGTGCAGCGTGCGCGGGATGGGCGTGGCAGTCAGCGTCAGCACGTGTACCTCGGCGCGGAGCTGCTTCATGCGCTCCTTGTGCACCACGCCGAAGCGCTGCTCCTCATCGATGATGAGCAGGCCAAGATCCTTGAAGCCAACGTCCTTGCCGAGCAGCCGGTGCGTGCCGATGACGATATCGACCGTTCCGGCCTTGAGCCCTTCCACCACCGTCTGCTGCTCCTTCGGCGAGCGGAAGCGGCTCAGCAGCTCGATGGTGATGGGGTAGGCCTCCATGCGCTCGCGGAAGGTCCGGAAGTGCTGGAGCGCTAGCACGGTGGTCGGCACCAGCACCGCCACCTGCTTGCCATCCTGCACTGCCTTGAACGCGGCGCGTACCGCCACCTCGGTCTTGCCGAAGCCGACGTCGCCGCAGACGAGGCGGTCCATCGGCTTCTCGCGCTCCATATCGCGCTTGACGTCCTCGATGGCTGCGAGCTGGTCCGGCGTCTCCACATAGGGGAACGCCTCCTCGAGCTCGCGCTGCCATTCAGTATCGGGCGAGAAGGCGTGCGCCTTCGCCAGCTCGCGCCTGGAATAGAGATCGAGCAGGCCCTTGGCGATCTCCGCCACCGACTGCTTGACGCGGTTCTTGGCTCGCTCCCACTCGGCACCACCAAGCCGGGAGAGCGCGGGAACGTGATCGCCGACGCCGATGTAGCGGTCGACCCGGTCGAGCTGGTCGGTAGGGACGTAGACGCGATCATTGCCGGCGAACTGCAGCAGCAGGTACTCGCGCTCGCCACCCTCGGAGAGGCGGCGGCGCACGAGGCCCTGGTACTGCGCGATGCCGTGCTCGATGTGGACGACGAAGTCGCCGGGCCGCAGCTCGGCCAGGAAGCTCTCCTTGGCCAGACGTCGGCGGCGGATCACCCGCCGCGGCTTGGCCCAGCCGAAGACCTCAGTATCGGTGAGCAGAAAGAGCCCCAGCGTCTCGTTCGACCAGCCTTCGGCCAGCTGGCCGTGGACGAGGCTGGTGGAGCCTCGCTCGGGCACCTCGGCGAGGCGCTCCAGGGGCGCGAGTGCGATCCCGCGGTCGGCATACAGCTCCGAAAGGCGCGCTGCCTGCTGCGAGACGAGCACCACGCGCTGCTTCGCCAGCGCCTTGGCGCGGGTGGCGTCGACCACCTCCTTGATACGCCCGCCAAAGGTGGGGGCCATATCGAACGAGGAGAAGTCGAATCCGGCCGGTGCGCGCTCCGGCACTACCGCCGCCGGTCGATAGCTCAGGTCGAGGCGGGCGGCTCGGGCCAGCCGATCGAGCAGCTCAGCACGCGTAAGGTACGGCGCGGTGTAGCCCGGCGGGATCGAGCCGGCCTGGATCAGCTTGGCCTGCAGCTCGGCCGCCTGGCTTTCAAGGTCGGCGAGCACCTCGAGCACGGCTGCCGGCTCGTCGAGCACCACCAGCGGATCGGCCAGATAGTCAAGCAGCGTGGCCGGCTGGTCGACGAGATAGCGCGCATAGAAGGGCGCCTCGGCGAAGAAGGCGCCGGCCTCCAGATCGCGCACCTGCCACTCCCATTCCTCGCGCACTTCCGGCCGGAGCGTGCTCCAATCGAGGGCGCGCAGCGCGGCCGCCGCCTCACCACCGCGCCAGAGAGCCAGCTCCGTCGCCGGGGCGAGCTGCAGCACCTGGAGCTCTTCGATCGAGCGCTGCGTAGCCGGATCGAAGGTACGCAGGCTTTCCAGCTCATCGCCAAAGAACTCGAGGCGCACCGGCCATTCCGCGAGCGGCGGGAAGATATCCACAATGCCGCCGCGCTGGCTGAACGAGCCGGGCGTCTCGACCAGTCCAACGCGCTCGTAGCCGGTGGCGGCGAGCTGCTGCACGAGCGCAAGCATGTCGTAGGACCGGCCGCGGCGCAGGATGAGCACGCGCCGGCCGAACTCAGCCGGCGAGGCCAGGGTGAAGAGCAGCGCCTGGATGCTGGTAACGATGACGAACGGGGGTGCCTCGCCCTCCTCCCCACTCCCCTCCGCCAGCCGCACCAGCGTGCCGACCCGGCCGGCGACCGTCTCCGGCACCGAGGGGAGCTGCTCATAGGGCAGGACATCATAGGAGGGAAAATGGAGCACCCACTCCGGCGCTGGCGACCACGCGAGCAGATCCTGATACCAGTCGTGCGCGCGGGCGCTATCGGCAGCGACGAGCACCATCGGCCGGCGCAGGCGCCGCTGGAGGCCGGCGACGAGGTAGGGCTTGGCCGCCTCGCGGATCACCGCCAGCGGCGCGGGCATCAATGGCCCGCCGGCCGCGGGCACGGCGGGCTCGAGCCGGCCGGCTGCCGGCGGCGCGCTCGCCACGCCGGCGACCAGCTGCTCAAAGGCATCGAGCCGATCGAGGAGAGGCAGCAGTCCACAGAGGCGCATGGTGCTGTTTCAGACGGTAGCTTTTGGGAAAGCGAGGGAGTCCACCTGGGAACGCGTGACAGACCAGTGGCCTGAACCGGCAATCGGCAAGCTATGGTGAGGCGGAGGTGGTGATGAGCGGGCGATCCGGCGAGGCCGCGGGCCGGGGCGGCGCGGCCACGCCGTTGAAGCGGTTCATCGCCGCCTCGATCCCCTCACGCACCCAGCATTCCGCGGCGTCGGCCGCCAGCGCGATCGCCGGGCGGATCACCTCCAGCTCCTCGGGTATGAAGCTGGCCAGCACGTAGTCGATCGGGTCGACGCCGGGTGGCGGGCGGCCGATGCCCACCTTGATGCGCGGGAAGGGTACCGGCTCGCCGGCCTTCTCCCCGACCTTCTCCGATGCCGGCCGGCCATCTGGCCCCGCCGGCTGCTCCGGCCGGCGCACCACCTGCGCCAGCTGCTGCTGGATCGACCGGATGCCCCGGTGGCCGCCCGAGCTCCCCTGGGCGCGCACACGGATACGCCCCGGTGCCAGATCGAGGTCATCATAGATCACCAGCAGCCGATCTGGGGACAGCCCCTCCTGCTCCACCAGCGCACGCACCGCCAGGCCGCTCTCGTTCATGAACGTGAGCGGCTTCACCAGCAGCACCGTCTCGCCATCGACGGTGCAACGCCTCAGCTCGGCGTGACGCGTCCGCTCCGGCTTGCCGGCCCGCCAGCGCTCGGCGAGCAGGTCGAGGACGTGCCAGCCGGCGTTGTGGCGTGTGGATCGATAGCGAGGTCCCGGATTGCCCAGGCCGATGATCGCTTTCATCACTGCTGGCTACTGACTTCGTGCTACGGCAGGCGGCGGTACGCGGGTACGTGGCTATGGGAGATGCGGCTGCCATGAGTGCCGGCATGGGCCGCCAAACGCCAAGCAGGGCCGGCTCGTTCGAACCGGCCCTGCCCAAAATCCTTAGCTTCCCAAGTAAGTGTATCAAGCCGGTGGAACCGGCACCGGGGGGTGTGGTAGTCTGCAGGCCGATGTCCAGGATGAGGACATCTCGTTGCATCTCTATCCAACCGATCGCCGGTGGCAAGCGCTTTCCCCGGCCTTAGCGCTCCCAGAGCGCGGCCGAGAGGCGCGACCACTCATCAAGCGTGAGCGTTTCGGCGCGGCGTGTAGGATCGATGCCGGTGGCCGCAAGCGCGGCCGCCACGCGCTCGGCATCGGCGCCCAGCGCGCGGAGCGCGTTGTGCAGCTGCTTGCGCTTCTGGCGAAACCCGGCGGCCACCACCTGGAAGAAGCGCCGCTCGTCCGGCACCGGCGGCACGCGATACGCTGGCAGCGGCTGCAGCCGGACGACCGCCGAGGCAACCTCCGGCGGTGGAAAGAACGAGCGTGGCCCAACCTCGAAGAGGTACTCGATGTCGGCCACGAGCTGCACCTCCACCGAGAGCAGGCTCATACTGCCGGGCCGGGCGGCCAGCCGCTGGGCGACCTCGCGCTGCACCATCACCACCAGCTCCTGCGGGCGGCCGGCGGGCGGGGCGTAGAGCAGCCTGCGCAGCAGTGGCGTGGCCACGTTATAGGGCAGATTGGCGATAACCGAATAGGGCCGCCCGTCGAACAGCTGCTCCGGCTGGAGCGCGAGCGCGTCGGCCTGCACGATCTGGACATTTGGCGCCGGCACCGTCTCGCGCAGCACGCCGATCAGGCGCGGATCGAGCTCGACGGCGACGACGCGCCGCGCGCGGCGGCTCAGCTCAGCGGTGAGCACGCCGGCGCCGGGTCCGATCTCGAGGACTTCGGCCTCAGGGCCAAGCGTGGTGGCCGAAGCGACAATGCGGTCCAGCACGTCGCGATCGACCAGCAGGTGCTGGCCCATCGACCGTGAGAGCCAGATGCCATGGCGCGAGAGGAGCGCGCCTACCTGCTGCGGGCGCGTGAGATCGATTTGCGTGCCAGTTCGGCCCATCAAGCCAAGGATAGCGGCTTGCCGAAGCCGGCCCTTGTCTTCTCCTTGCTAGCGGCAGAAGAGGTTCAGGCCCGGAAGCTCCGGCCTGCTCGGCTGGCCTTGCTCGTTCGGCAGATGTGATCCGAGCGTACCATCTGCCCGAATGTGGTGGACGCTCAGGCCCAGGCGCACCAGCACCGGCCTGATGAGCCGGTCACGGTGGCAGATGGCGGGGTTCTCCTCGCTGCACAGCATCGCCACGCGGTACTGCCGCGCCCCGCGGATCAGCCGCTCGATCCCCGCGCGGAACGCATCGGATGACTCGATCTTCCGATAGAGCTCCTCGCGGGCAGTAATCCCCTCATACTCCGGGCCACGCGGCCTTCCTCCCAGCTCGACGCCAAGGTAGACGTATCGGATCCCACGGCGCGCCAGCTCTTTCTCCAGGACGGCGCGGGCCGCCCAGGGCACGTACCTGGACCAGGGAACGGATCGCACGTCGGCGATCACTTCTATCTGGTAGCGGGCCAGGAGACCAAGGAAGTGCTCCAGCGGCTGGTTGGAATGCCCGATCGAGTACACCTCTTTCTGGCGCACACCTTCCTCAGTCGGGTTGCCTTGCTCCAGCGGCTGGTTGGAATGCCCGATCGAGTACACCTCGCCGGCTCCCGATGCCGCCTCCGGCGGCCGCGTTCCCTCCATGCCCAGACTGTAGCAGCGCCGGTCGCGATGAGCCACCACCGGTGCAGACGCACGCTCTGGGAGCAGGCGAGCGGAGACGCGGGCACAGGGCTACCGGCAGAAGGATCGACGTACTCTCTGGGAGCACGGGCCGGCGCGGCTCGGTGTGGAATACTTGCTCTGGATACACTCTGGCTATAAGGCGAATTGCGTTGTGTCAAGGTGCGCCTTGAGGAGGGGTCATGACATCTGCCAAGGAGACGCTCCGGTCAGCGATCGAGCTTCTGAGTGAGTCGGAGGCACAAGAAGTCGCGAAGATCGTCCGAGCACTGCAAAAGCGCCGCGGGATGTCGCCCACGCTGGCTCGTCTGGCCGCGGATCCCCTGTTCAGTGTTCCGGTAGCTACGTTGGGACAGTTCTCGCCAGGGCACGCGGCGCGCGGCACGGGAGCCGCGGCATCAAAGCGCTTGGTTCAGGATCGCCGGTGATCTTTCACTACCTGGATGCCAGCGCCTGGGTGAAGCGCTACTATGAAGAGGCCGGAACCTCCTGGATCGAAGCCCTATTCTCGAGGCAGCCCGTACTGGTATGTGCAACGCTGGGCTTCATTGAGGTTATCGCGACTTTGGCGCGCAAGCGGAAGGCCGCCGAGCTTGACCCTTTGAGCTTCGAAGAAAAAGCCAGGCAGCTAGACGATGACTGGAGTCACTTTATTCACATTCGGCTCGAAGATGAGGTGTTGCACCTAGCAAGAGAGCTGGCTGATCAACTGGCACTCCGCGGCGCCGATGCAGTGCATCTGGCATCGGCGGTTCAGCTCCAGCGCCGCCTTGTCGAGGAAGATGATCAGCTAATTCTTGTCACGTCGGATCAGGAACTTGCGAGCGCCGCCCGGCTTCGTGGCCTTATCGTCATCGACCCACAAGCAACCGAGCCACGCTCGCGAACACGAATCTCCTGGTCCGATCGCTCGGAGGAGACACACGCGAAGCTCCCCAGAGCGTATGAGCAGTGGACGCAGGAGGACGACCAGCGCCTAATGGACGAATACCGCCGGGGGCTTTCTGTCCCGCAACTGGCGGTCATCTTCCAGCGCCGGCCAGGCGCCATCCGCTCGAGGCTGCGGAGACTTGGACTGCCTGAGAGCACTCAGGAGTAGTGCCAGGGGTCGCGAGCGCCGCGCCGGTAGATTTTCACTACCATCCGGCATTCGTCGCCCGCACACACCCGCAGCAGGCGGCGATCGAGCAGGCTCAGTAGCGCGGACGCGTGGCTCTTCCTGCTTCGGTGGCCGAGCTTCTGCGGTAGAAGCCGCTTGGGCTCCTGGGCTTCAAGCCCGGATGGCGCTGTTCAGTCAAGCACATAGACCGTCACCATTCGCCGGCCCCAGGCGATCGCCTCGCCGTAGGTGTTGAAGCCGAGATCGATGCGGTGGCCGACGATAGCGCTGCCCGTATCACCCGCCACCGCATAGCCGTAGCCGGGAATGTACAGGCGGGTGTAGAACGGAATGACGCGCGGATCGACGGCAACGACGCCGCGCCCGGCGCGCAGCCCGCTGGCCGTAATCCCATAGCCGGGATCGCCCGGGCGCTTGCCCGTGCTCGCCGGTCCAGGGTCGTAGGCGGTGGCTTCCATGGAGAGCACGCGGCGGACGTTGAGCCCGGCCGGTGCACTCCCCGGCAGCTGCACGCTCGACGCCGGCAGGCCAGGGAGCGCCACCACCGGCATCACGGCCGCCCCGGCAGCGATGATCTCGTCTACCGGCTGGCGCAGCACCGTCTCGGCCACCACCTCCCGGCTCGCCTCGGCGCCATCCTCGAGCACGACGTGGATCACGCGCTCCAGCAGGCCGGCCACGCCTGCCCGTAGGAGACGGCGCGTGCCGGGGATGAGCCGATCATCGTACTGGATGATGGTGTGGAACGGGATGAGCTGGGTCTCCCGCCGCTCCTCCTCGCTCACCCGCACGATACGCACGGTACCGCCGGCCGGCACCGGGGCATCGAGCGGCGGCTCCACGCGATCGAGCGGGCCGAGCGCCACGTTCTGCTCGGCCAGCAGCTCGCCAACCGTGGCCGCGCGCGTCCGTGTGGCCAGCTGCAGATCCAGGCCAGCCACCTCCACCGGACGCGCGCGCCAGATGGTGATGCGCATGCCGGGCAGCAGCGGCGCCTCGACCTCCGGCTGCACCAGGTCGGCGCTATCGACGTCGACGCCGGCGGCATGGAGCGCCTCGCCAACGGTGCCGGCGGCGACCTTCATGCCGGTGGCAAAGCCGCCGTCGACGACGGTGATGGGGATGGCGCGCTGCACGACCAGCCGCGCGGGCGCCCGGCGCGCTTCCGGCGGAGTGGAGAGGGGGCCAACCATCGACGCGACGGCTGAGAGCGGCAGTGTGAGTGGGAGCTCGATCGCCCCGGCCAGCACCTCGGTACGGGCGAGTGGTGGCCGGGGCGCGGCTCCTAGCGAGGCACCGTCGTTGGGCACGATAAGCACGCGATCGCCATCGTCGAGGCGAACGCCGGCCGCGGCGAGCGCCGCTTGCACGCTGGCCGCGCTGGGAGCCGCACGCAGCGCCCGCCCATCGACCTCGATGATCGACCACCAGGGCGTCTCTCCAGGGTGCAGACGCGCCAGCAGCACGCTACGCGCCTGTGGAAAGGCAGCGGCCACCCGGCGCAGCAGCTCGGCAGCGAGCGAGGCGCGGCCGGCAATGGTGGCCGGCGGCAGGGGCAGGGCAGCCGGCGCCAGGAGCGGAAGGAGAGTGGTCGACCAGAGGAGCAGGAAGGCGGCAAAGAGCGAAACCAGCGCCCGCAGCGGGGCATTCTCGGCGAGTGGCCGCGCGCTGCCGGGCACGGCCAGTGGCACCAGCCCCCGCGCCGCGCCGGCCAGCGTGGCCTGGACGTAGACCGGTGCCAGGGCACCGAGGCGCGAGGCCTCAGAGGAGGACCACAGCCACCCGCGACCGGCCGGCGTGACCGGCTCGACCGGAAAGAGCGGCAAGCGCCGAAACGGCGTTGCTCCCAGCGCCCGGCTTAGCCCCGGAAGCCGGGTGAGAGGCACGTGCCTATTGAGCTGTCTACGGTCGTTGGGCGATGGGATGGGGCTCGAACGCCACCAGCCTGGTCGAAGGTGCGGTGTTGGGCGTTCCGATGCCAACCGTGCGGCAGCCCTCCTTTCGGTAGGGTGGCCGCCCGCTGCTGTTCTGCTCCGCTAGCACGTAGCACGCCCTCTCCACGGCTCGCAGCCGGTACACCGGCGACGGCCGGGAGAGCTGGCCCATAGCTCGCCACCCGGCAGCTTGGTTCACTGCCAGGCGTAGCCGCCTGTCTCACGTCGCAGGTCCTCTCCTCCCCGCGACGTGCAGGTCCTCCTCTATGCGTCTTAGCGGTGCCGACCATCTCAGCCGGCACCGCCTCGGCCGGCGGCTGCAATTCCTGGCCCAGCCGCCAGTTCCATCATAGCGTACCCGCGGCTCCGCAGGGAAGCCACAGGGGAATGGCGCACCGAGAAGAGGGCTACGAGCGCTTCTCGGCGATCAGCTGATTGGCCTTCTTGGCCGCGTCGTCCAGCGCTGCCTTCGCCGTCTGCTTCCCTGTGAGCACGGCCGTCAGCGCATTCTGCAGGATATCGCGAATGTCCTGCCAGGCCGCGATGTTCGGCTCCGGCCGTGCGTACTGGGTAAGGTCGAACGCCTGCCTGGGCTGCGGGTTATTCTGCCAGAACGCCTTCATGTCCGCGTTGTCGGCTGCCGACTTCCGCAGCGGCATGTAGCTGGACTTGATCGACCAGAAGACGGTCTGCTCCTTGCCGGTGAAGAACTTGATCCACTCCCAGGCGGCGGCCTGCTTGAGCGGCGTCGTTCGGAAGACGGCAATGTTGCCGCCGAACATCACCGTGACCGGCTTCTTGGGGTCCTTCTGCGGATACATGCCGATCGACCAGGTGAAGCGCGGCTTATTGGTCGCCTTGTCCAGGATCTCCGGCACCAGGTACGACCACGTGGTGCTGGTGGTCACCAGGCTGGCCACCTTCTGCTGGCCGAAGTCCGACTCCCAGTCGTAGCTGCCCGGCGGCGTGGTGTAGAGCTCGCCGTTTCTGGCCATGGTGCCCCACATCTCGAAGATATCGACCGCCGGCTGCTCGTTGAAGCGTACGCTGGTCTTCTCCTTGTTGAGCAGCTCGCCCCCATTGGCAAAGATGAAGGCATCGATGTACGACGTATCGACGGGGATCCAGGTGCCGTAGACGGTTGTCTTCCCACCTTCCTTCTTGGTGACGGCGGTGATCGCCTTCTTGTATTCGTCGAAGGTCCAGAAGTTCGCCGTATTGGCACCCTGGCCATACTTGGTGATGCCCGCCGCCTTGTACATGTCGTCGTTGGTGTAGTGCACGGCCAGGCTCTTGGTGAAGGGGAACGAGAGCAGCTTGCCGTTGAAGTTGTCGTACTTGTTGCTCTCGATGTACTGCGGGAAGATGTCGTTCAGGTCGTCCTTGGAGAGCGCCAGCGGCCCCTTGAGCGCGTAGTCGTCCAGATCGACGACGGCGTTGGCCTTCATATACTCGGCCACCATGCTCTCGTAGGCCACAGCCACGTCCGGCGGGCTGCCGGCCTGGATCGCGGCCATGATCTTCTGGAAGACCTGGGTGTAGTTGCCCTGGTACTCGCTCTTGAGCGTGATGTTCTTGCCGTTCGTGGCGTTGAACTTGCTCACCAGCTCGCCGAGCGCATCGGCATTGGAGCCGGTCTGGGTGTGCCAGAAGGTGATCGATACCGGCTCGCCAAACTTGACGGAGACGTTCTCGCCACCGGCCGCGCCTTGCGTACCGCCGCAGGCGGCGAGCGCCGGCACGGCCGCGAGCGCGACCGCCCCGCCAAGCGTCTGGGTCAGAAAGTGCCGTCGTGAGATAGCCATTGCTTTATCAGCCCTCCTTCAAGCCCCGGCGCCGCCTGGGGCGGCCCGGCTCCTCCACACTGCTCGTATACCAGCTTACAGCCACGCGGCGGCGCACCATCCTACTTTCGCCACCCGCGTATGCCCGCGCATGAGTGTTATACACGCTGCACCCCTCCCGGCCAAAGCACTCAGCCCTTGAGTCCCGTCCGCGCGATCCCCTCCACCAGATAGCGCTGAGCGACCAGGTAGACCAGCACCGTCGGCAGAATGACGAAGGTGGAGGCCGCCATCAGCTCCGCGTAGCGGCTGCCCACCTCCGTCTGAAAGACCACCAGCCCGAGCTGGATCGGCCGCATCTCGGCGCTGCGGGTGACCAGCAGCGGCCAGAGGAACGCGTTCCAGGCCGCCAGGAAGTTCAGGAGTGCCACGGTCACCATCGCCGGCGTAGAGAGGGGGATGAGAATCGTCCAGAGAAAGCGCAGGCGCGAGCAGCCGTCGATCAGCGCAGCCTCCTCCAGGTCCTTGGGGATGGTGAGGAAGAACTGGCGCAGGAGAAAGATGGCAAAGACGTTCCCCAGCGCGGTGATGAACTGCGCCTGATAGGTGTTGTACCAGCCGAGCCACTTGGTGATGATGACGAAGTTGGGAATGGTGGTCACCTCGCCGGGGATCATCATCGTGGCCAGCATCAGCGCGAACACCACGTTCTTGCCGTAGAACTGCATGCGCGCGAAGGCGAAGGCGGCCAGCGACGAGGTGGCAAGCACGCCGGCCACCCAGCAGGCAGCGACGATCAGCGTATTGAGGAAATAGCGGCCAAACGGCGCGGCCGCCCACGCAGTGGCAAAGTTCTCTGGATGCCACTCGCGCGGCCAAAACGTCGGCGGCGCCATGATCGCCTCGCTGTTGGTCTTGAAGGCAGTCACCAGCATCCAGTAGAAGGGAAAGAGCACCCCCAGCGCCCCAAGCGCCAGCGCGGCATGGATGACCAGCCGGATCAGCGGGCTGCGCCGCGCACCGGCCACCTGGTCGATGGCCACCCGCTGCACCGGTGCGGCGAGCGTGAGCGGGCGCGCGGCGGCCGGTGGCACCGCTCGCTCAGCCTCGACCGTCTCCAGCGCGCCAAAGGGCGCCTGCGCTACCCTCGCCATTGCCATCCCCTCTCATCCCCTCTGTGACATTCCGGCTGCCGCTAGGAGCGTAGCCTGCACGGTTTAGTACCACTCCGGCGGCGGATAAAGCAGCGATAAAGATCGGCTAAGCATTCGGTACCTACCGCCGCCTCAGGCACCGGACCCTGCGCTCGCCTGCCTTGGCCATGGCCTCCACCGCTCCCGCATCTGCCGGCACGTGGTGCCTCACTCGTAGTACACGCGGCGGCCGGCGATGCGGAAGTTGAGCACCGTCAGCCCCATGATGAACAACGCCAGCAGGAAAGCCATGGCCGACCCGTAGCCGACGCGCGTCTGCTGGTAGAAGGTCTTGAAGATGAGCATGGTCACGGTGCGCGTCGTATCCAGCGGGCCGCCACCGGTCATGACGTAGATCTGGTTGAAGGCCTGTAGCGCGCCGATCGTGCCCACCACCAGCAGAAAGAAGGTGGTGGGCGAGAGGAGCGGCAGCGTGATGGTGCGGAAGACCTGCCACTCATTGGCGCCGTCAATGCGCGCCGCCTCATAGAGCTCCTTGGGGATATTGCCCAGCCCGGCCAGGTAGATGACGACGTAGAAGCCGGTATAGGCCCAGACCGACATGGCGGCAATGCTGACAAGAGCCACGCTCGGCCCGGCGGCCCATCCGGGAAGGCTGATCCCCACCTGCTGCCCCAGCAGGGCCAGGATCCCCGACGACTCCTGGAGCCATTGGCCACGGGGCAGGTGCAGCAGGTCGAGCACACCGTTGAGCAGGCCGTTATTGGGGTTATAGATCCAGCGCCAGACCACGGCGGCCGCGGCGGTGCTGGTCACATAGGGCACGAAGTACGCCGTGCGGTAGAGGCCGCGTGCGCGGATGGGCTGGAAGAGCAGGTAGGCGATGAGCAGCCCCAGCACCATCTCCGCGGGGATCACCAGCAGCACGAACCAGACGGTGACCCCCAGGCTCCGCCAGAATGCCTCGTCGGTGAGCAGCCGAACGTAGTTCTCGAACCCGACGAACCGCTCTTTGATGATCCCCCAGCGCCACAGGCTGATGTAGAAGCCATAGAGCGCCGGGAAGAAGTGAAAGGCGGTGAGGAGGATGAGCGCCGGCGCGAGGTAGAGGTAGGCAATTCCGGTCTGCCGCCACATCCGGCGGCGCGCCGCCGCTGATGGCTCGGCGGTGCTTCGCGTCCATGGAAGGGCGCGCACACTCATCGCGTCGTCGCTTTCTGCCGTGCTCCGGGCCCCGCAGGAAGTATACCAGGGGCTACTGGAGGGGCAGCCGGAGCGCCAGAGGTGCGCCGGCCAGCCTACCACGCGTCCGACGCCGGCGGCCGGCACGTCTGGGAGCCCAGAGGTGCGCCCGCTATCGACCAGTAATCGGAGCGGCCGCTCGCCAGCGCCTTGCTAGAATCTCGTGTGAGCAGCCCGCGCCGCGAGACGATCGTCGTCCTCGACTTTGGCTCGCAATACAGTCGCCTGATTGCCCGCCGCGTGCGCGAGTGCCGCGTCTACTGCGAGGTGCTGCCGTGGGACGTGCCGGCAGCGCAGCTTCGTGCGCTTGAACCCAAAGGCATTATTCTCTCTGGCGGCCCGGCCAGCGTCTATGAGCCGGGCGCGCCAGCGCTGCCGGGCGTGGTGCTCGAGCTTGCCGAGCAGGGCGTGCCGCTGCTGGGTATCTGCTACGGCATGCAGCTACTGGCTCACCATCTCGGCGGCCGCGTAGCGCCCGGCGAGCGCCGCGAATACGGCCACGCAACCCTGGCGGTCGTTGATGCGCAGCACCCGCTCCTGCGCGGCCTGCCGGCGCACCCTTCGGTCTGGATGAGCCATGGCGACCAGGTGGTGGCGCTGCCGCCCGGCTTCATCACGCTCGCCCGCACCGCCACCTGCGCCCACGCGGCGATGGCCTCGACAGCGGCGTCCTCGCTCGATGGGCGTATCTTCGGGCTCCAGTTCCACCCCGAGGTGGCGCACACACCCCAGGGCCTGAGCATCCTGCAGAACTTCTGCTACACCATCTGCGGCTGCGAGCCGACGTGGACGCCGGGCTCGTTCATCGCCGAGGCGGTGGAGCAGATCCGCGCGCAGGTGCGGGCCGGGCGCGTGCTGTGCGCCGTCTCCGGCGGCGTCGATTCCTCGGTCGCGGCGGCCCTCATCCACCGCGCCATTGGCAACCAGCTGACGTGCGTCTTCGTCGACCATGGCCTCTTACGCAAGGACGAGGCAGCCACAGTGGTGCGCACCTTCAAAGAGCACCTCGGCTTTCGGCTGAGCCACATCGATGCGAGCGAGGACTTTCTCGAACACCTGAGCGGCGTGGCCGATCCGGAGCGCAAGCGACAGATTATCGGCGAGCGCTTCATTCGCGCCTTCGAGCGCGAAGCGCGACGGCTGGAGGCACGTGAAGGGCCGTTCGAGTTCCTGGCGCAGGGCACGCTCTACCCCGATGTGATCGAGAGCGCCGCGCCCGGCGATGCGCCGGCAAAGGCGGCGGCGAAGATCAAGACGCACCACAATGTGGGCGGCTTGCCCCAGAACCTGGGGTTCAAGCTGATCGAGCCGCTACGCTACCTCTTCAAGGATGAGGCGCGCGCCGTCGGTACTGAGCTGGGCCTGCCCGATGAGATCGTCTGGCGCGACCCGTTCCCCGGCCCAGGCCTGGCGGTGCGCATCCTCGGCGAGGTGACCGAGGAGAAGCTGGCGCTGCTGCGCGAGGCCGATGCGATCTTCGTCGAGGAGGTGAAGAGCGCCGGGCTGTACCGCAGCCTGGGCCAGGTCTTTGCCGTGCTGACCGATTCGCGCTCGACCGGCGTTCAGGGCGATTACCGCACCTATGGCCACGTGGTGGCGCTGCGGGCAATCACCACCGATGACTATATGACCGCCGACTGGGCGCGTCTGCCGTACGACGTGCTGGCGCGGGCGGCGAGCCGCATCGTCAACGAGGTGCCGGGAGTGAACCGCGTGGTCTACGACATCACCTCGAAGCCGCCGGCCACGGTGGAGTGGGAATGATGGTGTGGCTCCTGGCCCCCTCGGCACCGCCGGGGACACACGCCGCTCGGTGCGACTCTGCTCTGCCGCCTCGCCCCCCTGGTGGGAGAAGGGAAGGGGGTGCGGGATAACCATGCGCGTCCTCATTGCCGGTAGTGGGGCGCGCGAGCACGCGCTGGCCTGGTGCGCGGCACGGAGCACGGGGGTCGAGGAGGTGCTGGTGGCCCCGGGCAATGCCGGCACGGCGCGACAGGCGCGCAACGTGCCGCTCGATCCTCTGGATGGGCCGGCCTTCGCCGCCGGCGCCCGCGCCGAAGCAGTCGATCTGGCAATCGTGAGCGCCGACGATCCGCTCGCCGCCGGTTTGGTCGACGCACTCGACCGCGCCGGCGTGCGAGCCTTTGGGCCGACGCAGGCAGCGGCGCAGATCGAGGCTTCGAAGGTCTGGTCGAAGCAGTTCATGGCGCGCCACGGCATTCCCACCGCGCCATTCGAGGTCTTCGACGAGGCGCGGGCCGCGCATCGGTTCGTGGACAGCCGGCCGGCAAGCTGGGAGCGGATCGTGGTCAAGGCCGATGGGCTGGCCCGCGGCAAGGGGTCGATCGTCTGCGACTCGGATTCCGAGGCGCACGATGCCATCGAGGCGATCATGGAGCGGCGCATATTCGGCGCGGCCGGCGAGCGCGTGGTGATCGAGCGGCGGCTCACCGGAGAGGAGGCGTCGGTCTTCGCCATCTGCGACGGCGAGACGGCCCTGCCGATGGGCACGGCACGCGACCACAAGCGCGCCTATGACGGCGATCGGGGGCCGAACACCGGCGGCATGGGCGCCTACAGCCCGACTCGCCTCGTGCCACCGGCCGTGCTCGAGGATGTGCTGCGCACCATCATCCGGCCGGCGGTGGCCGGCATGGCGGCCGAAGGGCGGCCGTTCTGTGGCTTCCTCTACGCCGGCTTGATGTTTACCACCGAAGGGCCGCAGGTGATCGAGTTCAATGCTCGCTTCGGCGATCCCGAGGCACAGGCGATCCTGCCGCTGCTGGAGAGCGACCTCATCGAGGTGATCGAGCGGGCACTCGACCACCGCCTGGAGGGTTTCACGCTCCGGTGGCAGCCGGCGCATAGCTGTGCCGTCTGCCTGGCCTCGGCCGGGTACCCCGATACGCCCCGCGACGGCGTGCCGGTTACAGGGCTAGAAGAGGCCGAGCGCGCATCGGCGGCCGATCCAGCCAGTGGTAGCGTGCTCGTCTTCCACGCCGGCACGGTCGAGCGCGGCGGCCGGCTGGTTACCAAAGGCGGGAGGATCCTCACCGTCGTCGGGCTCGGGCCAACGCTCAACGCGGCGCGGGAGCGCGCCTACGCCCGTATCGCGCGCATCCACTTCGAAGGCATGCACTACCGGCGAGACATTGGGGCAAAGGAATGATCAAGCGCTACACGCTGCCGGAGATGGGCGCCGTCTGGACGGAGCAGGCGAAGACCGACGCCTGGAAAGCGGTGGAGATTGCCGCCGTCGAGGGCTGGGGCCGGCTGGGCGTGATCCCACCTGAAGACGTGGAGAAGATCCGCCGGGGGAGCTATTCGCTCGAGCGCATGGCCGAGATCGAGCGCGTGAGCGACCACGATGTGGGCGCGTTCGTGCAGGCCTTTGGCGAGAGCCTGGGCACTGAATCGCGCTGGGTGCATATGGGGCTCACGTCGTCCGACGTGGTCGACACGGGGCTCGCCCTGCAGCTGGTGCGGGCAGCCGATCTCCTGATCGCCAAAGCGGAGCGGCTCACGGCCGTCCTCGAGCGCCAGGCGCTGGCCTACAAGGACACGCCGCAGATGGGGCGCACCCACGGTGTGCATGCCGAGCCGATCACCTTCGGCTTCAAGCTGCTGCTGTGGGTGGAGGAGATGCGACGCAACGTGCAGCGGCTGCGCGAGGCACGCGAGCAGGTGCGGGTGGGCAAGATCTCCGGCGCCGTCGGCACTCATGCCAACGTGCCGCCGGAGGTGGAGGAGTACGTCTGCGCCAAGCTGGGGCTGGAGGTCGAGCGCGTCTCGAGCCAGATCGTGCCGCGCGACCGGCACGCGCACTTCGTCTGTACGCTGGCACTGGTGGGCGCGAGCCTGGAGAAGTTCGCCACCGAGATCCGCCATCTGCAGCGCACCGAGGTGCTCGAAGCCGAGGAGCCTTTCGAGGAAGGGCGGCAGGGCTCGTCGTCGATGCCGCACAAGCGCAACCCGGCGCGCTGCGAGCGCATCTGCGGCCTGGCGCGCCTGCTGCGTGGCTACGCGGTGACGGCGCTGGAGAACGTGGCCCTGTGGCACGAGCGCGACATCTCGCATTCCTCGGCCGAGCGGATCATCCTGCCCGATGCCTGCATCGCGCTCGACTACATGCTCCACCTCTTCACCGGCGTGATGGAGCAGCTGCGGGTGATGCCGGAGCAGATGCGGCGCAATCTCGATCTCACGCGGGGGCTGTACACCTCGCAGCGCGTGCTGCTGGCACTGATCGACAAGGGGCTCAAGCGCACCGAGGAGGCCTATAAGCTCGTCCAGCAGCACGCGATGGCAGCATGGACGGAGGGTAAGGATTTCCGCACGCTGCTGCTCGAGGATCCGGTGATCCGGCAGCACCTGAGCCGCGAGGAGATCGACAAGCTCTTCGACCTGGGTTATCACCTGAAGTACATCGATGTGGCTTTTCAGAGGGCAGGACTGCTGCAGGGGAACGAGCAATGGGTAGGGGGAGCGGCACCGACCACCAATGGCCACAGGGCAACCGCGGGCGAGGAAAACAAGTCACGGAAGAGTGGCAGGGACAGGGAGCGATGACCGGTCTGCGTGAGACAGAGCTGCCCGGCCTGGAGCGATACGCGCGCGGGAAGGTGCGCGATCTGTACGCGATTGGCGACGATCGCCTGCTGATCGTTGCCACCGACCGCATCTCGGCGTTCGATAGCGTGCTACCGACGCCGATCCCCGACAAAGGCAAGGTGCTCAACCAGCTCTCCGCCTTCTGGTTCGAGCGCACACGCCACCTGGTGCCGAACCACCTCCTCACCACCGACGTGGCCGCGTTTCCGCCGCCAGCGCGAGCGCACGCGGCTGTGCTTGCCGGCCGTAGCATGCTCGTGCGCCGCACGGCGCGGATCGACGTGGAGTGCGTCGCGCGCGGCTATCTGGCCGGCTCGGCATGGAGCGAGTACCGGCGCACCGGCACCGCGTGCGGCATCGCGCTGCCGGCCGGGCTGGTTGAGAGCCAGGAGCTGCCGGAGCCGATCTTCACGCCGGCGATCAAGGCCGCCAGCGGGCACGACGAGAATATCTCGTTCGACCGGCTGGTGGGCCTCGTCGGCGGACCGCTGGCCGAGCACCTGCGCGAGGCCACGCTCGCCGTCTATCGCTTCGCCGCCGGCTTCGCGCGCGAGCGAGGGATCATCATCGCCGATACGAAGCTCGAGTTTGGTCTGCTGCCCGTGAGCAGCGGCGGAGGCAGCGAGGCCGAGGTGCTGCGCAACGCGCAGGACGGCACCGAGGGGACACTGATGCTCATCGATGAGCTGCTCACGCCCGATAGCTCGCGCTTCTGGGACGCGGCGACCTACCGGCCTGGCGGATCACCGCCGAGCTTCGACAAACAGTTCGTGCGCGACTATCTGGAAGCCAGCGGCTGGAAGAAGGAGCCGCCGGCACCGCCCCTCCCGCCGGAGGTAGTGGCCAAGACGCGCCAGAAATATCTCGAGGCGCTCCGGCGGCTCACATCCAGGGAGCTCCAATGAAGCTGCTGGCCAGGATTCACGTCACGCTCAAGCCGGGGGTCAACGATCCGCAGGGGTTGGCCGTGGCCGGCGGGCTGCACCGCCTCGGCTTTACCGGCGTGCAGCAGGTGCGTGTGGGGCGCTACCTGGAGGTGACGCTCGAGGCGCCCGATCAGGCAAGCGCCGAGCAGAGCGTGGAGCAGATGTGCCGGCAGCTGCTGGCCAACCCGGTGATCGAGACGTATACGTCTGAGGTCGTCGCGCTACCGGCGAGTGCACCGTCGTCCTCCCGCCCGGTGCAGGAAGGGGCGAGGGGCTAAACCAAAGCCGAGGTGGAACCTGCAGTCAGAGCCGGGGCTGGAGGCATGCGGTTTTCAGCCCGGCTGCCGTAGAGGACCCTAGCTACCGATGAAGTTTGCCGTCGTCGTCTTTCCTGGATCGAACTGCGAGGCCGATACGTATCACGTCATCAAGGACGTGCTGGGCCAGCCGGTGGAATACGTCTGGCACGCCACCGCCGGGCGAGCGGCGCTGCACGGCTTCGACTGCGTCGTGCTACCCGGCGGGTTCGCCTATGGCGATTACCTGCGCGCTGGCGCGATCGCCGCGATCTCGCCGGTGATGGAGGCCGTGGCCGAGCACGCTGAGCGCGGCGGGCTGGTGCTGGGTATCTGCAATGGGTTCCAGGTGCTGCTCGAGTCGCGCCTGCTCCCCGGCGCCATGCTCCAGAACCAATCGCTGCAGTTTCGCTCGCAGTGGGTACACCTGCGCGTCGAGGACGATCGTACGCCGTTCACCCACGCCTACCGGCGCGGCCAGGTGATCCGCATGCCGATTGCGCACGGCGACGGCAGCTACTTCGCCGAGCCTGAGCTCCTGCGCACGCTCGAAGCCAATGGCCAGGTGGTCTTCCGCTATTGCGATGCGGCCGGGAACGTGACGCCGGAGGCGAACCCGAATGGCTCGGTGGCAAACATCGCCGGCCTCCGCAGCCGGCGCGGGAATGTGCTGGGGCTGATGCCGCACCCGGAGCGCTGCAGCGACCCGCTGCTTGGCGGGACCGATGGGCTAGCATTGTGGCGGTCGATTGCCGGCGCGCTGGTAGAGGCATGAGCCCGCCGCGATCCCCTCTGCGTGAGAGCAACGTGGTGGTATCTGTAACCGAGGAGCCTATTCCTACCGACGCGCAGCTCCGCGAGGTGGCGCTGACACGCGCCGAGTACGACGAGCTCTGCCGCCGGCTCGGGCGGCGGCCCAATGCGCTCGAGCTCGGCATGTGCGGTGCGATGTGGAGCGAGCACTGCGGCTACAAGAACAGCAAGCCGCTGCTGCGCCGCTTCCATGCTCATAGGGGCGAGCCGCGCGCACGCATCCTGGTGGGCGCCGGCGAGGAGAATGCCGGCGCAGTCGATGTCGGCGACGGGCTGGCAGCGGTCTTCAAGATCGAAAGCCATAACCATCCCAGCGCCGTGGAGCCGTTCCAGGGTGCCGCCACCGGCGTGGGCGGAATCGTGCGCGACATCTTCACCATGGGCGCCCGTCCCATCGCCATCCTCGATTCGCTGCGCTTCGGGCCGCTCGATGATCCGGCGCGCGGCGCGCGCAACCGCTACCTCTTCGACGGCGTGGTGGCGGGCATTGCCCACTACGGCAACTGCATTGGGGTGCCGAATGCCGGCGGTGAGGTGGTCTTCGCGTCGAGCTACTCCGAGAACCCGCTGGTAAACGCGATGTGCGTCGGCATCGCGCCGGCCGGCCGGCTGGTGCGCGCACGCGCGAGTGGGGCCGGCAATAGCGTGCTGCTGGTCGGCGCCGATACTGGGCGCGATGGGCTGCACGGCGCGACGTTCGCCAGCGTCGAGGATCCGCAGGCCTCGCATCGGGGCGTGGTGCAGGTTGGCGATCCCTTCCGGGAGAAGCTGCTGATCGAGGCATGCCTCGAGATCCTCGATAAACCCTGGCTGGTCGGTATGCAGGATCTGGGCGCAGCCGGCCTGACCTCCGCCACGGTGGAGTGCGCGAGCAAGGGCCGCAGCGGGATCGAGATCGACGTCGCCCGCGTCTCGCGCCGAGAGACGGGCATGACGCCCTACGAGGTGATGCTCTCCGAGAGCCAGGAGCGCATGCTGGTCATCGTGCAGCAAGGGCATGAGGCCGAGGCGCAGGCCATCTTTGCACGCTGGGGGCTGCACTCCGACGTCATCGGTCGCGTCACCAGCGACAATCTGGTGCGCATCCTCGACCACGGCCGCGTGGTGGCCGAGCTACCACACGCACTGCTCACCGAGCCCCCGCTCTACGTGCGCGAAGGCGTTGAGGCGCCGCACATCCGCGCGCTGCGCGAGCGCGACCTCTCCGACGTGCCGGTGCCGGCGGATCTGGGCGCCACGCTGCTCAAGCTCCTGGCCTCGCCCAATGTGGCCAGCAAGCGCATCGTCTACCGGCGCTACGACACCACAGTGCAGACGAATACCGTGGCAGGGCCGGGGGGCGATGCCGCGGTGCTGCGGCTCAAGGGCACGCGTCGGGCGATCGCGCTCAAGACCGATGGCAATGGCCGCTACTGCTATCTGGACCCGCTGCTGGGCGGGCGCATTGCCGTGGCTGAAGCCGCGCGCAACGTGTCGTGCACCGGCGCCGTTCCCGTGGCGGCAACCGACTGCCTGAACTTCGGAAACCCCGAGAAGCCGGCAGTCTATTACCAGCTCCAGCAGGTGATTGAGGGCATGGCGCAGGCGTGCGAGGCGCTCGGCACGCCGATCATCAGCGGGAATGTGAGCCTCTACAACGAAAGCGGTGGCGAGCCGATCTATCCCACACCGATCGTGGGCATGCTCGGCGTGCTGGAGGACGTCGCCAGACGCTGCGGGAGCCGGTTCGTGTGCGAAGGCGACGTGATCGCGCTGCTCGGCGAGACGCGCGAGGAGCTCGGCGCCTCGGAATACCTGGCGCATGTGCATGGGCTCGTCGCCGGCTGCGTGCCGGAGCTGGATCTGGATCGCGAAGCACGTGTGCAGGCGCTCTGCCGCCGGGCGATCGCCGCCGGCCTGCTGCACTCGGCGCACGACTGCTCCGACGGCGGGCTGGCCGTGGCGCTGGTGGAAAGCTGCTCCGGCCCCTTCGGGCTGCCGGCCGATGATGCAGCGTCGGATGCGCCGGTGATCGGCGCGCGCGTCGAGCTACCGGTAGAATGGCGCGCCATGCGCCCCGATGCCGCCCTCTTTGGCGAAAGCCAGTCGCGCGTGCTCGTGTCGCTGGCGCCGGAAGGCTGGCCCGAGCTGGAGCGGCTGGCGCGTGCGCAGGGCGTGCCGCTCTACCGGCTGGGCGTTACCGGCGGCGAGCGCGTGGTGATCGCGCCCTACCTCGATCTTCCGCTGTCCGAGGCGCTTGAGCGCTATCACACCGCGCTCGAGCGCCTGCTGCGCGCCTAATCGTTGCTGCCAGCCATACTGCAGCCAACCGGCCGCACGCTAGAATTGGCTGGTGAGTACGCTCATTACGCCGGCGGTCCACGGCGAGCGGCCGCCCAGAGAAGCGTGCGGCGTCTTCGGCATCTACGGCAAGGGCGTCGACGTCGCGCGGATCACCTACTTCGGCCTGTACGCGCTGCAGCACCGCGGCCAGGAATCGGCCGGGATCGCTACCTCCGATGGCGAGCAGCTCCGCTTCTATAAGGCGATGGGGCTGGTCTCGCAGGTCTTCAATGAAGACATCCTGCGCCAGCTCGAAGGGCATATCGCCTGCGGCCACAATCGTTATTCCACGACGGGAAGCTCGCGCCCGGAGAACGCTCAGCCGGTCTTTGCCGATTGCGAGCTGGGACGGGTGTTCATTGCGCACAACGGCAACCTGGTCAACTCCGCCCAGCTACGCGTACGGCTGGAGGAGCAGGGTGTGCGGCTGTACACGACCACCGATAGCGAGGTGATTGCCGCGGCGATCGCTACCGCGGCCGGGCGCACATGGGAGGAGCGTATCGCGGCCGCGCTGCCGCGCTTCATCGGCTCGTACTCGCTGGTCATGCTCACGCGCGACAAGCTCGTCGGCGCGCGTGACCCGCTGGGGAACCGCCCGCTGTGCATCGGTCGGCGGGGCCACGCGTGGGTGCTGGCCTCCGAGTCGTGCGCGCTGGATACCGTGGGCGCGCAGTTCTACCGCGAGGTGGAGCCCGGCGAGGTGGTGGTGATTGACGAGGCAGGCGTCAACAGCTTTCGCACCGCAGCCGCCGCGCCACGGCGTGCGCTCTGCCTCTTCGAGTACATCTACCTGGCCCGTCCCGATAGCGTGATCGAGCAGCGCCTGGTAAACGAGGTGCGCTACCAGATGGGGCGGCAGCTGGCCCGCGAGCACCCGGCAGAGGCGGATCTCGTCGTCGGCGTTCCGCTGGGGGCGCTGCCCGCCGCGCATGGCTTCGCCGAGGAATCGGGCCTGCCATATCGCGATGGGCTGGTGCACAACCGCTACATTCACCGCACCTTCATTCAGCCCGACCAGGGAATGCGCCAGGCGGCGGCGCAGCTCAAGTACAACCCGCTGCCGGAGGTGCTGCGCGGCAGGCGCGTGGTGGTCGTCGATGACAGCATCGTGCGTGGCACGACGCAGGCGCAGATCGTGGGCCTGCTGCGCCGCGCCGGCGCCAAGGAGGTGCATCTGCGCATCTGCGCGCCACCGATCCGGCATCCGTGCTTCCTCGGCGTCGACATGGCTACCTACGGTGAGCTGATCGCCCACCGCCTGCCGGACATCGATGCCATTCGGCAGCAGATCGGCGCCGACTCGCTCGGCTATCTCAGCCTGGCAGGTGCCTACCAGGCTGCCGGCTTCGCGCCGGCGACGCCGGACTCGCCCGATCGGCTGTGCGCCGCCTGCTTCTCCGGCGACTACCCGGTGCCGGTGCAGCTGGAGCTCGAAAGCGCGAATCCCAAGCTGCGGCTCGAGGCTCCGGCCGGGCTGGCCGTCGATACCCCTTCACCCGCCGAGCTACCGAAGGGGGCATCGGTCGAGCCGGCGCACGCGACGTAGCGCCCGCCAGGAAGGCGAACGGCGGATGGGACCGGTAGGTCGAAGGCCCTGCGCCCATCAAGGCCATTCCCATGAAGGCCACCAGAGGGGCATCGTTACGGGCCCCAGGCCAGCGCCCTCACGTCATCGGAGAGGATGTTCTGCTGCCAGTGGGGCGGCCAGAAGAACCCCGTCCAGCGGCGCAGCGGGTGAGCGTGGAAGCTGCGCCATCCTTGCGCCGGATGCGCCGGATCGTACACGGCCAGTCCGGCCCTGGTGCCCGCCCAGATTCGCCCATCGGGCGCGACGAGCAGCGCCTGCACCCATGGATGCGGCAGGCCGGCTGCTGCCGGTGGTGTGCCAGCCGGGGTCGAAGCGGTGAAGACCTGCCACTGCCCCTCGCCGGCGGCGTGCGCATCGAGCACGGCGAGCCCACCTTCGGTGCCGAGCCAGATGCGCCCCTGCCGGTCTTCCGCCAGGGCATGGACCTTATCGTGCGGCAAGGGTGAGTTGCGCGTGGTGAACGTCTGCCAGCGCGTCTCGTCAAAAGCCCCGAGCCCGTAGGCCATCGGATCGGGTGTGAAGACGGCCGCGCCGCCGATGGTCCCAAACCACAGCCGGCCAGCGCGATCAACGAGGCAGGCAAAGACGAGGTCGCCAGGCAAGCCGCCGCGCGTCGAGATACTGGTGAACCCGGCCGGCCAGCTCCCCGGCTCATCGGGTGCTCCACCTGGCTGATAGACGTTCACGCCGCCGGCGCCACCGAACCAGACGCGGCCATCGTGATCAACGCACACCGCGTCGAGGATCTGGTGGAGGAGCGGCGCATTCTGGTTCGTGAACGCTCGCTCGCTCGCGTAGGTACTCGGGTGAGCTGCCGGGGCCTCGAGCATTGCGCCGCCCCGCGCCGTAGCCGCCCAGAGATACCCCCGCTGGTCGGTAGCCAGGGCAAGCACCTGCCGGTGCGGGAGCGCGGAATCGGCCGGGGTGAAGGCCAGCCATGGCCGGGCGGCGCCGGGGGCAAACCGAGCAATGCCTGCCTCGGTCGCCAGCCACACTGCCTGCCCACTCCCCGACGCGGCGCTGTGACCTGAAGCGATAGATAGGAGCGCAGTCACGCGGTTCGATGGCAGCGGCGCCAGCGGTCGGGTGAAGGCCTGCCAGCTCGGCTGAGGCGCTGCTGGCACGAGCCGGCTCACCCCCGCCGATGTCCCCACCCACAGGACGCCACGCGCCTCGCCAGGCAGCACCGGAACCTCCGCCGGGCCGATCGAGGCCGCGCCCCATGCCAAGGTGGCGACCAGCACCGCCCCCCCACCAGCCGCGGCGAGGCGACGCAGCCACCACGCCCGCAGCCGGCGCCACTGGGCGCCCAGCTCGGCGCGCTCTTCGGGCGCAAGCTGGGCGCTCCGCCACCGCCATGCCGCGAGCACGCTCGCCAGCGCAGCCGCGAGCGCCCCAGCCGCCGCCAGCGGGCCGGGTAGGAGCAGCCGCCCCAGGCGCCCATTCGTCGCAAGCTGAGCGGCCGCCTCAGAATCGTCCGGCAACGAAGCGGTAAGGTACAGCGCCGCGGCGAGAATGCCAGCACAGCCGAGCGCCGCCAGCCACCAGCGGAGCGCGCGGCCCAATGCGCTGCGCCCGGCATAGCACCAGAACCGCCACGAGCTCCACACGACCCCGCCGGCAAGCAGTGGAGCCAGCAGGCGCGCATTCGAAGGATTGAGTGCACGGGCAAGCACGA
>Ga0070741_10002597_pt1 | contig 47742 bp, 29 predicted proteins | sample Coa_R1_4_FD_66440 | JGI IMG/M metagenome (GOLD analysis project Ga0070741, IMG submission 66440) | Surface soil microbial communities from Centralia Pennsylvania, which are recovering from an underground coalmine fire - Coalmine... | ecosystem: Environmental > Terrestrial > Soil > Unclassified ... | reverse complement strand
ATCGCCCCGCCACGGCGCAGAACTGGTCGCTTTCATGGGAAGACGAGATCGTGCGGCATGGCATCCTTGACATCACGTACGCCGGCGACAAGATCGACCACATCTTCTCCAATGGCGTCGACCGCAACTTTGCTCTCAACACGACCAGCAACATCAGCTCCACCGTAAACTCCGCAACCTGCGCTGCCTCGAGCCCCACGCCCAGTAATCCATCGCAGTGGCAGTTCGATCCATGCCTCAACACCGGTGCCGTCAACGTCAATTACGAGCGGCCCTATCGTGGCTACGGCAGCATTACCACCGGCGTTTCCATCGGCTCCTCAAACTACAACGGCCTACAGACCGGGTTCGTCTACCGCCTCCGCGATCTTCAACTCAACGAGGCCTACACCTTCTCCAAGACTCTCGGCAACCAGAACCAGAACGCCGGCGGCAATCTGGCCTACGGCTTTGACTCGAATATCGGTTTCCAGAATCCTCGCTTCCCAGGCGGCGATTACGGCCGCCCCAGCTACGACCGCACGCACGTCTTCACGTCTGCATTCGTCTACACACTCCCCTTCATGCGCCACTCACAGCACGTTATTTCGCGAGAGGTACTTTCCGGCTTTGGAGTCTCCGGGCTCATCACTGCGCAGAGTGGATTCGTTCAGTCCGTCAGCCTCAGCACTCCGACCAACGGACTCGCCAATCGCCCCAACCAGATCGCTCCGCTCGTCCACAACAGCGGCAGCGGCAAAAAGGCCCTCGGACAGGCGCCGCTCTACAGTTACGCCTCATTCGCCCAGCCTGCCTACGGCACCTTCGGCAACTCAGAACCCGGCGTCCTGCGCGGCCCCAAGGAGGTCAGCATCGCCACCGCCATCAACAAGAACATTCCCATCCATGAGCAAATTGGCTTGGTTCTCCGCGCTGAAGCTTTTAACCTGTTCAACCACCCAAACATCAACAGCTTTAACTCCACCTGGTCCAACAATGTCACCACCGATCAGAGCAACTTTGGCTACGCCTCGACGGCCGGCGACATGCGACAGATGGAGTTCTCCGCCCGCATCAACTTCTAACCGTAGCCTTCAAATCCACAAAAGCGAGGAGCCAGCCCGGTTCCTCCTTTTTGTTGCCCGTCGCCTGACGTTCATTGCCACGCGAAGTGATAGTGTCCGGCGTGCGTAAGTTTCATTGCAGAGGCCTTTGCGCCAGCCTTGGCCGGCAGATACAGCCTCGCGGAATTCACGCCCTCAGGCAAATCGATTGTCACCCCTTGTTGCGCATCAAGATCGACCGAGATGGCTCCATAAGGCGTCGGCACCGTACCGCGCGCAAACTTCAGTCCCAGCAACGCAGGCCGAATCTCGACCGAGTTGTATCCAGGCGCCGTCGGCCTCACGCCAAGAATGTTCTCCGCCATCCAGGTCAATGGCCCGGAAGACCATCCATGCGCCAGCGACACAAAGAAGCCGCTGGTGCCATCCGCCTGCAACGAAAGATGAAAGTCCTTCTTCGGCCAGCGCAGATCATACGACTCCCAGAAGCTGGTCGCTCCCTCAGCGAGCATTCCGCCCCAGTATTCGCGTATCCATGCAAGAGCTTCTTCGCGATGCCCCGCGCGCGCCATCGCCTGAATCAAGTACGCATTGAAGTATGGGCTGATCACAGGATCGGTTGGCGAGTCCTGCTTCACATGCGAGAACACATCCCGCCAAACTACGCTATCGTCCTTTCCATAAAGCCCGGTGATCACAGCCATTGCGTTCAGTTGCCATGATGAACCTACCGTCTCCTTCCCGGCGTGCAGATACGCCGCACGGCATGCCTCCGCCAGCGCTGCGGCGGGAGCTTCATACAATCGCGCGTTATCTTCATCGTCGGCTGCGCGTAGAAGAACTGGTGCCATCTGATAGGCGCGAAGAAACTCAAGCGTCGTTCCCATCTGTGTTTCGGGCGTCCTGCCATAAAGGCCGGCAGACCAATCCACAAAGCCCCATCCCCGAGCGGACGCGCTCACAACTCCAGTCGATGGATCGATCGATGCATCCATCGTTTGCAAAAGCTGCACCAGCTTGTCGTGCTCGGTCGCGACGAACTCTTTGTCGCCTGATCGCTCATAAAGCGCAGACAACACCGCGATCCACTGTGCGGTATAACTCGTGATGCCATTCACCGGTTGCCCGCCAACTGTCTCATCTCCAAGTCGGCGCAGCGTATCCTCGATCAGAGCTGTGTCGCCAAAGGCCGAGAGGATCGTCTGCGCTTCGATATCTAAGTCTCCAGCCCACCGTCCGCGATCACGTTTCGGAGCATCCCAGATATCGTCCTGCATGCACAGGTGCGCGGTATAGGCAGCTGTCTCCCAGATGCGATTCAACTCGGCATCTGACGACTCGAACGATCCCACATAGCTGACCGGATAGACGATCGCCTCCGCATGGATTGATTTAAAAGAAACACTCGTGCCGCCCCGCAGAAACCGTATACGCACGTAGCGAAATGCCGACTTCGGGGCACGCCCAACTCCATTCGCGGGAATGCCCACGAGATTTGTGCCGAGATAATTCCCGCCACGCTGCTCTGGCGTAATGCCCGTAGCAAGCGCCTCCAACTCAGACTCGCCGTATGCAACCGACACTACTGAGTCAGCTGCTGAGTCTGACTCGAAGACAATCCGTCCGGCGATCTCCCGCCCAAAGTCCAGCAGCAGCGCAGGCGATTCTTCATCCGTGCTCGCAGCAGCCGGCAACAGTACCGCGAACGGATGCGCAGGCGTTTTTTCCGTCAACGAAGAAACACTCTGAAAAGTTCCCCCCGCAGTATATTCATGGCTGATCCGCACCGGCTTCAGATCCAGCGTGCGCAACCACGGCGACATGCCGTGATACCCCGGCCAGCCGTCCATGCCGGCATCAGCCGACCACTGCCGAAAATCGATATTAGCTTCGATCGGTCCTAGCGACTGCGCATGCTGCCACCGAGAGTCATCAAACGATACCGCCTGCCACCCCTGCGTCGGCTGCTCGCTCGTTGAGCGCCAGTCGCGGTCCGAAATCAACAACGGCTTCCCGCTGTCCTGGCCGAAGCGTCCCGGTAAAACCTTCACCACCAGGGCCTCACCATACGCGAGTTGCTGAGTGGCCGGAGACGTGGAGGCCGAAACCACACCCCGTCCGCGCTCTACTTCAACTGCAACAACGTTCATCCCCATTCGCAGCGCTGCCGATACCTCAACGTGAAATACGCGAAAGTTGATCGGCTGATCTGTGCTCGTTGAGAACTCGCCAAGCAGCTTTCCATTCACGAATAACCGCGCCCAGCGCGGGCCCGCTAGATACAACGTGGCATTTTGCGGGACCGACGATAAACTGAACGACCCTCGGAAAAAATGGGCCGCGACACGCCGGTCCGTGGCATTCCACGGAAACTTGCTTCTGTCCGGCCGCTTCGCCGTCACATCTCCCGCGGTCCAGATGTACTCCTCCTGCAATGATGGCGATGGTGGAATCGACTGGAAATGCACACCGCGGCTCGGATCAAGTGGTGGAACGTCCTGCGCTTGTGCCGCGATTCCAATGGCTGCTAGGGACAACATGCAGAACATTGCGAAAAGGAGCGCCGCAAGAGGGGAAATGCGTGCTTTCAAAACGAGAAAGATATCAGGACTAGACATCGGCAAAATCTTAACCTCACGCTGCTGGATAGCAGAGTGCCTGTTCTTGAATACCGCCTAAAGATCCACTGTTCCGCTTCTTGGAATTCGTTAGGGAATGCTTGTGTGTGCCCTGATAGTAAGAACTGACCGGAGCCGCTGCGAAAGATACGGTTAACAGGCCATATTCGCGAAGTTCTAAATTCCTTTCGGCGCAGAGAGCCCAATCTTCCGTTTCAGGGCTGTCAACGCTTCCAGAGCACGGGACGCGTCAGGCCCGACCTCACATTGTGCAGGAACTATCTACAGCGGGTAGCAAACAGGTAACGAAACTAACTGCTTGGAATTAGAAAAAGAAGGGCGAGCCCAAAGACGATTGCCGATACGACGAACGTCACCACCATGAAGCCCATCATGCGCCTCATCGGAATCCCGGCAATTGCCAGGATCGGCAGCGCAAAAAACGGTTGCAACATATTCGCTACTGACTCTCCCATGGCCACTGACATGGTTGTGCCAGGCAAAGATGCGTGCAGCGACTGGGCTGCGGGAATAGCAAACGGTCCTTGCACGGCCCAGTGTCCGCCACCGCTTGGAACGAAGAAAGTGATAATCATTGAGGTGAGATAGGTGAAGAAGGGTAAACTATGGGCCGTCGAAGCACGGATGAAGACTTTGGAAAGAACTGCCGCCAGTCCGGTAGTCGTGATGACGCCCATCAATCCGCCGTATAGCGGATACTGCAATACAAGTGGCCCGCTAATTCGCGCCGCGTGCCGCACGGCATTTATGTAAGCAGAGGGGCGGCGGTGCAACAGGAGTCCGGACAACAATAAGATCACGATAACTGAGTTGAGATCCAGGGTAAATCCAGTATGCCGCCAGGTCGTAATCAGCGCATAGACGCCCAGAGCCACGATCAGAAAATTCAGAACCCAGGCATTATCCAAGTGGGCGCTCAGCGTGTTCCCGCGCTCCTTGGCCGCCAGTGCGCGGTCCTCCTCGCGAAGCCGTTCGGGATCGGCTGTCACAGTGTCTCTAGGCGCAGGGCCGAGGAATCTGAAGATGATGGGCAGCAGAATCAGGAGAGCAAGACACGGAATCAGGTTGAACCTGGTGAAAACTGTGGCCGAGAGCGGGATTCCGTGGCCGGTGACCTGTTCCACGATATTCAACGCGGATCCGTGTGTTGCCTGAGACAGTGCGATCGATCCCGAAAGTCCTTCGGTAGAAATCACGAAACCGGTATACGCTGCGGCAACAAGCCAGCCGAAGTCGATATGAACGCGTTTCGCCATCTCCCGCGCCAGCAGCGCGGCAGTGACGAGTCCAAGACCCCAGTTGATCCATGAGGCAATCATGCTGACGACGATCGTCAGCGAAACCGCTGCGGATGGCGTGGAAGCTAGTGCCGCAATACGGGAAAGACCGCGTTGTACAGGTGGCGCTACAGCTAGTGCATACCCGGCTACGAGCATGATTACCATCTGGAAGGCGAACGCAAATATTGTGAAGACACCGGCATACCATGCCGAAGCGATCGACGATGGTGTTCCTTTCGGTGCGAAAAAGAAGGCCAGAATCGCTCCAATAAATGTCAGCAGCAGCGCAAACACGAATGGGTCGGGCATTACTCTCTCGAGCAAATACACGAAAAATGCTGTGACTCGGCCGAGGAGCGATTGACCGTTTCTCTCGAACGCTTTTGTGACGGCGGTATTGGACACAGAACATCTCCAGGTACTTCGTGCAAATCGAAAATCACAGTGTCAGCGATGCCCAGTCCGCATCACCTGCATAAATAAAGTTCATTCATTATTTATGTCCTCGACGAAACAAAACGAGATGAATCGTGCTCCGCGGCTGAGGCGTTTCCGAGGCTCAGCGGCAATATCACCCGCAACAATGATCCTTTGCCTTCGACGCTATGAGCACTCACCATTCCCTGGTGGGCAGCGACTATCGCTTTCACTATGGCCAGCCCAAGGCCCGATCCACCGGCCCGTCGGTTACGTGACTCTTCGGCCCGGTAGAACCGGTCAAACACAAGGGGTAACGCCTCAGCGGGAATTCCGATGCCGTGATCTTCAACCTCCACGAAGACCGAATCGCCGCGGGACAGCACCCGAACAGCAATCGATCGCTTTTCCCTAGACCCGTCGGCCTCAGGCGTGTACTTGATCGCGTTGTCGATCAGGTTGACAAGCACCTGCTTCACCCGAAACGGATCAGCCACGATCATCAGTTCTGCGGGAACTTCCAGCGTGAGTGGAATGTCACTGGCATCCGCCAGCACACGCATCTGATCTACAGTTGTTTGCGCAACGACTGTGAGGTTTACGTGCTGAAGGTGTAAGCGCTCACCTCCAGCATCTAGCCGTGTGATGTCCATCAGGCTTTGTACGATATGGGACATTCTTTCGATCTCTTCGATCGCGCTAATAGTGTTCCCGACGGCCCTCTCCGGGAGATCGGGAAAGCGCAGCATCTCTTCCATCTCACCGCGCAGTATCGACAATGGTGTGCGTAGCTCATGCGAAGCGTCTGCGGAGAACCTGCGGTTGTGAGCCAGTGCTTCTTCGAGACGGCCGATCATACGGTTCAGAGAAATAGCTAAGCTCTGCAACTCGTCTCCGGTCTGCTCAACAGGCAACCGTTCTCCCAACCCATTCTTGCCTATGCTGTCCGCCTTCGCCGTCAGCAACAAAAGAGGCGCGAGTGGTCGCTTCATGAGGGCCAAACCGCCTATGCCGGCCAGCAGGAGAATCAGGGGTGTGCTAAAGAGGTATGTCTTGAGTAGGAAGTGCAGCGTATTGTTCATGATGGCGAGACTGCCAGCTACTTCGAGCTCATATGTGTCTCCGCCGGGAACGTGGTATTCCTGCGTGTAATGCAGGAATGTCTGTTCCTCACCCGGGATACGCTCAAAGACGCCGCGATCAGGACCCGCTAAGGGCAGCGGAATTGCAGGGAAAATCGACAGCACATCATCGCGAGGACTCGTCTGATACAGCACTCGTCCGTGAGCGGAAACTCGCACCATCCGTTGCGTTTTGGCTGCCGGGTATGCCTGTTGAATTTGTTCGACTGCCCAAGTCTCGCCACGGGCAGGAATCTTCTGCAGGAAACTTTGCGCAATGACCCGACCTGTGCTCCGGTAGGACTGTTCCAGTGACACCTTCAAATAATTCCGCAGGCCGAAGTATCCAATTACTCCGAAGATCACGAGGGTGATGGCAAGCACACTGACGAGCCATGCAGTCAGCCGCATGCGGAATGACAGACGACGCCCTAAGAACTTCACGACACGTTCTCGTCTCGAATTAAATATCCCGTCCCGCGCACGGTGTGGATCAGCTTCACAGGATTCAATTCGTCGATTTTGGTGCGCAAATGACGCACGTAAACGTCAACAATGTTAGTTATGCCGTCGAAAGTCTGATCCCACACATGTTCGATGATCATGTTGCGCGATAGCACGCGACCCGAGTTTTGCATAAGGTACTCGAGCAGCGAGTACTCCTTGCTGGTCAAGTCGATCCGCTGTCCTCCACGCCTGACTTGCTGAGTCAGCCTATCCAGCTCAAGATCCGCGATGCGAAGCGTGCTCGATCGGAGTACGGGACCACGACGAAGCAAAGCTTTGACGCGGACCAGCAGTTCCGCAAAGGCAAATGGCTTGGTCAGATAGTCATCAGCACCCTTTTCGAACAGCTGTACCTTATCGTCCACTGAGTCCCGCGAGGTGAGCACAAGGACGGGGATAAACGGATTAGCACGTCGCACACGATCGAGGACCTCAATGCCAGTAAGACGAGGCAGCATAAGATCCAACACAATCATGTCGTAAGGGAACGAGCCGAACTGCTCCAGGCCAGCGACACCGTCATTCCGGACATCCGCGGAATAGCCTTCCTGTTCGAGCCCGCGCTGAATCAACGCTGACTGCTTTTCTTCGTCCTCGATGATCAGGATTCGCATGCTGGGTGCCTTTCCATTGCTGCAGACAGAGCATAAACCCGGGACGGATCGCCGCGTGGGGTAGCTCTGCAGGAGCCAGACCTAGGGTCAAAACAGAGCTTTCAATGCAAACTGCCACTGGCGGCCCGATGTCGCGGTCGGCCCAGTCAGCACGCCGGCAGTACCGGAAAGAGTCCCGGCCGCGTTGAAGATCTGCGTCTGGGCGGCAGCCGGGTTGGCGAAGTTTGTGTGATTGGTTACGTTGAAAACCTGCGCCTGGAACTGCAAGCGCAGGCGCTCGGTCACGGCCTGTTCCTTCATGACCCCGCTGGTCCAGAAGAATAATCCGGGCCCTTGCAGCGTGTTACGCCGGCTGGTGCCGAACAGCGGCCCCTGATACGTGACGCCGTTGTAGGTGTACGCGTAGGTTCCGGGGAAGGTGAAGCACGAGGTGTCGATATAGTTGAGATTGTGTGGACGGGTGCAGCTCCGGCTGTACACAACCCGGTTCGGGAAGTTGAAGGTCTGCGAACCACCCCAACCGAGAGGGTCCCCGCTCACGATCGGTGTGAAAGGCACTCCCGTTCGCGCGGAGAAGATATTGTTCCACGACCACCCGCGCAGAACGGATGTCGCTGCGTCGCCACGTTTGACGTTATAAATCGGCAGGATCATGTTTGCCGAAAAAACGTTACGCACGTCGAAGTCCGAGTTGGCGCGATTGAGGCGCATGTCGAATGGAAGCAGACCGCTCACTGCATTGCTGAAGCTGGCTCCGGAGATCGATGAAGATGAGTCGTCGATGGAATGCGACCACGTATACGCGATTTTGCCGGAGATACCTCGCGGTGAGTTATACGCCAGCGATGTCTGTAGCGAATCGTAGAGCGAACTGCCGATGAACGCTGTGTAGGATTCGGTTCCGAGCGCAGGATTCAGCGTCGGAAGACCACGCGCGGTGCCCGGCCAGTAATAGGTCCCGTCGGGCGTCCTTCCCTGCGGCGCGACGTTATTGATGTCGTTGGTCGAGAACACCTGATGCACACCGTGTGAGCCAATCCAACCCGCAGTCAAAACCAGATTGCGCATCAGCTGCTGTTGGACCGCGGCATTTGTTTGAATGACGTAGCTGCGCGGCGGTGTTGGTGGAGTGTAGATGACGCGGAGTTTCGGCGTGCCGGTGAAGAATGGTGAGACCGGGTACAGGCCTTTGCCCGCACTTCCGGTATACGTCACCCGACCTTCGTCGTAGGACGGCGCGCTCGAAATCAGTTGCAACTGGAAGGTGTAATTCAGCGGGAGGTTGTCATATATCCCACTCGCAGCTGTGACCACGGTCTTACCATTGTGGAATACGTCCCACGCGATCCCAACGCGAGGCTCAAAGTTCTTCAACGTAGGGTTGTTTGTAAAGAAGGAGGACACGAGCACGGCAGCCGGCGAGGTCGGCGTAGGCAGCGCACCCATACGATTGGAGTGATCGACTGTATCTGTCGCCATCTCGTAACGCATCCCAAGATTCAACGTAAGGTTGTTGAGTGCCTTCCAGCTGTCCTGGACGTAGGCTCCGACGATCTCCTGGCGCAGCGAATGCGACAGTGCGGGTGTTCCCGGCACGCCGCCCTCGAAGAACTGCGGGACGTTCTGCAGGAAATTGTTGATTGATCCGAAGCTCCATTCTCCGTTCGGTAGCACACCGCCGCTGGCATTGTTCTGGTCGCTCTCAAACGCAAACCCGAAGGAGATTGTATGGCGGCCGAGCAGGTATGTCGCGTCGTCGTAAGCCTGGTACGAGTTGTAGTGAAATGCGTTCGTACCCACGGAGCCGGATCCGCCCTGCACGGTCGTCAGGGAGGATACGAGCAGTTGGCCGACGCTGCGGCCGGTGCTTGGGTAAAACGACAGCGCGGCATTGTCTACAGCAGGGTTGAGCACTTGTTTCAGATTTGGCGCTATGGCAACCGATCGGTTGTAGCCGATGCGCTCCGCACTCGTCATATGAGGGCCGAAAACATGGACTTCTTCCAGAGCCGCGGTCGTCCGCCGCGAAATGGCCTCGTCGTATAGAGTGTTTGTCTGGTCCGCGGAGTCCAACGTGGCCGAGTCATACAAGAGCGTGCCGTGAAGTGAATCTGAAGCGGTTAGCACCTGATCGAGATGGACAGTCGAAAAGTTCTCGTTCGTCTTCTGGGTCGTCTGGAAGCCGTATAGCCCCGTGTTGCCGGAGATCGTTCCGTTCGGAGCTGGATAGAGCGCGAGGTATGGCACGACCTTGGGATCAACCGTGAGCTGCTGGTAGCCCGCGGTTCCTGGAGAGGCCTGGGTCGTCCCGCCTGCGTTCGTTTTGCACGCCGCGTTTTGGGTACCGGTCGCGGGCTGAGTGCAGGTCACGAGGCCGCGCTCTGCGTTGGGCGACAGTACGGTGGATTGCATCGTCACGCCTTGTGCCTGGCGGAAGCCTTCATAGTTCGCGAAAAAGAACGTCTTGTCCTTCCAGATCGGTCCTCCTGCCGTCGCGCCAAACTGGTTGCGGCGAAACGAGGGTTCTCCGCTCAGAGGATCGAAATAAGAGCGCGCATCAAATACCGAATTCCGCAGAAAGTCGTAGACCGATGCGTGGAACTGGTTTGCGCCCTGGCGCGTCACCTCGTTGATAGCGCCGCCAGACATGCGCCCGTATTGCGCCGGCGCGTCGGAGGTAACTACCGAGAACTCCTGCACGGCATCGACGCCGAGCGTGTACCCGGACACTGAACCCGGACCGCCGTTCGCATAATCATTGATATTTACGCCGTCCAGCCGATAACTGTTCTGCTGTGGCCGGTTGCCTCCGATTGTGAGCTGCAAACCCAGGCCGCGAGAGAGCTTTGTCGTAGCAGTCGCAGCGCCGGGATATTGGGTGGCGATCTGGGACACGCCTGAATTCAATGTGGCCAGGTTCGTAAAGTCGCGCCCGTTGGTGGGCAGGTCGCGGGTCTGCCGGCCGTCGATCAGACCCTGTTGCGAAGTATCTGTCGTGCTGATCGCATTCGATTCTGTCGTGACGTTCACAACCGTATCGATTTCCCCTACGGTCAACTTGATATCCAGGTCACGCGTGCCGCCGACACTCAGAACGACGTCGTTGAGCGATACGGTCCTGAAACCCGTGGCTGATACGGTCACTTTGTAGCGCCCCGTCGGCAGGTCGGGCGCAGTGAACAGACCGGCACTGTTGGAGACCTCCTCCCGTATCACGCCCGTTTGGATCGCCTGAATCTGTACACGCGCCTGCGGAATAGCTCCGCCTGTAGCGTCGGAAACCTGACCTTGCAGCGTCGAGCCCGTCTGGCCTGATGCGGCGTGCGCGGCTACCCATAGCACAAAAATGAGCAACCCGACCAGTCTGGAACGAAGCGTACTGCTGTACAAACCATGCATGGCGTCTCCCTGACGTGCGTTGATGCAACCAGTGCAATCACCCTTCGCTGCAGAAAATATTCCTTTTGAGGGCCATCAGTATTTATGGATTTCGCATTGAAGAATGGCTTAACTGAGCATTAAAAAACTTTCACCCCAAAATTGAGACAAGAGCTCGCTGGCTGATTGGCCAGCCCCATGAATCGCTTTTAATGTGCGATTAAGTTGGGCTTCATTGCCGGCGAGTGAAGTCGCATCGCCGCCAGTCCGCGGCAAGATTATGTTCTGACTGGAAACCCATGCGATCCTTCATCGTCCTCTCAACCATTGTCTTCAGCGCCCTCTTCGTTTCCGCTCAGGACCTCGAAAAGCCCGCGCCCAAGCCCAATCCGCCTCTCCCGTATACCGCCACAGTCGACCCCGCGATTCCCCACTACCACAGGGTCGGGGGAATTCACGGCACGCTGAAAGGTGTGGAATCCAACACTGTGACAGACGTCGCACGCGCCTGGATCGAGAGCTTCACGAAAATCTATCCAGACGTGAAGATTTCTATCGATATCGGCGGTTCAGGTCAGGGCGGCCCGCGCCTTACTAACGGCATAGCTGACTTCGCGTTTATCGCGCGTGAGATGATGGGCCGCGAGGAGACGCCGTTCATCGACAAGTTCGGCTACCGCCCGTTGGGGGTCGCCGTGGCCGGGGGCAGCTTCAAAGTTAAAGCCTTCACGGACGCCCTCGGGTTCATCGTCAATAAGGAAAACCCACTGAACGAGATCACATTCGCGCAGCTGGATGCGATGTACTCCCTCACTCACAACCGCGGAATCCGCAAACCGATCACTACATGGGGCCAGCTTGGTCTCACCGGCGAATGGGCGGACAAGCCCATTCATCTCTGGGGTGTCGAGATCCCCAATGGCTACGATAACTTCGTCAACATGCACGTACTTGCCAACGGTCAATGGCGCGGCGACATCGAGACGCAGCCCACGGTAATCCCGCTTTCCGATAAAGTTGCAGCGGACAAATACGCGATCTCTTACACCGGGCTCGCTTGGAACACGAACCCCGGAACAAAGGTACTCAAACTCGCCGAGCGCGAGGGCGGACCCTACATTGAGCCGACCTTTGACACGGTCGCCGACCAGACCTATCCGCTTAGCCGCGTTATCTATATCTTCGTGCACCAGCGGCCCGGGCAGCCGCTCGATCCTGTGCTGCGCGAATTCCTCCTTTACGCCCTCAGCTATGAGGGCCAGCAGGCGGTCGTGCGCGATGGCATCTTTACCCCTCTCACGGCAAAAATCGATGCGGTGGAACGCGCCAAGATACATTAACCCGGAGCGGGCACTTCATGAATTGTCTCGCATCGACCTTCGCCCAATCGTGGCGGCAGTTAGCGTGTGTCTCGTGCTTGCACTGCATGCACAAGAGCAGTATCCGCCGCCGCTGAAACACACTGCAGAGGATCATCCCGCGGAACACATCATTCTGCTCAACGTCGAGGGCTTGCACGCCCTTGACCTCGACACTTATGTCGCGGCGCACCCGCATTCTGCGATCGCTGAGTTGTCAACGCGCGCCGTCATTTACAGCAATGCTCACCTCGCCTGGAACACCGAGGCTGCTGGCGTCCTCGCGCTTGTAACCGGTGGTACGCCTCTCTCCACCGGCGTTTACACTGCCGGACAAACCTGCACGCTGCAATCGCCGCGCGTTAATAGCATCTTTGACCTGGTACACGCACGTGGAGAACGCACGGCATGGGCCGGAAGCGCCGCCGAAATTCGCCTGCTCGAGGGTCACACGCACAATGCCCTCACCGACACGGTTCCCACGCACACGGCGGCAGAAACCATGCAGATGCTGGCGCGGTGGATGTCCTCGCCAGACCCGCCGCAGATCGCCGGCGCTACGTTTCAGGAGTTCGCGGCCGCACAGGTAGCCACGAATGCATATGCGCCGCTGGGCGAAATGTCACCCGCGCTGGAGACCACGCTCGATCGATTCGACAAGGAGCTCGCGAAATTGGTCGGGACACTGCAATCTTCCGCGCTGTATGACCGCACATGGATCGTGCTCACTGCGGCATCCACATCCGGACCTCCGGTGCAACTCAGCTCAGGCGCAACGGATACTTCGCGGCTTCGGCTTGCGATACGCCGGGTCGCGCCGCACGCGTGCGTGTGGATCGACGGTCTGGCACACATTTGGCTACGGGACGACGCTGAGATCCAGCGGCTTGCGAGCGCCCTGGCCGCGCAGCGTCATTCCCTGGGCATCGGAGACATCCTTACGCCTGCGAGACTGCGCTTGAGACTCGCATCGCCGGAACCCGATGAGCGTCGGCCGGCGCTAGTACTTGTCCCATCAACGGGAATCCGGTGGATCAGCTCATCGTCCGGCATGCCAGCTCGCTCCGAAGACCAAAATGCGAATGTGGCGCTTGTGATCTCCGGTGCGCAGTTCCGAGACCGGCGCGATCCGACTCCCGTGCCTACGACGCAAACAGCGGCGCTGCTGGTACGTGCACTCGGAATGGAAAAGCTGGATCTCAAAGCGCTGCACCGAGAGCATTCGCCCGCACTCCCAGGCATTTTCTGAATCGAAGGCTGCGACTTTCATTCAAAAGAACGAGATTTAATCTTCGATTAAGTTTTCACTCACTCCTGTCAAAGATAGTGGCTTCCGGCGTCAACTGGCCTCGTTTTATGCGGCCAGGCAAGACAAGGAGCGCTATGACTCGCATTCTGTTCGCCATCGCGTTGGCAGCCGCTTCACCTCCGCTTTCAGCACAAATGACGCGCCGACAGGCCGTCGCCGGTACGCGCAAGGTGGAGGCCACAGAGATGGACCCTACGTATCGAAAGCGCCACCGCACGCGCAGAAAATCGTCGATCAGGTGCTTGCCTGTCATCCCGAAGTGATCTTCATGGGCATCCACGCGCAGCCGCCGGGCCATAAGAACGTGATCATCGTCTCGGACTTCGGCCGCATCGGGAAGATCGGAGATGAAGATGACATGGACGTGATCCGCACTGGCGTTCCCAAGCAGGAAGTACCCCCCAAAGCGGGCCGCTTTGAAGTTGAGTTCGCGCTTAAGGACCAGACGGGCAAGACGATTGGGGCCACCGGAGTGGTCTTCAACTACAAGCCCGGAGACGACGAGGCAAAGCTCAAGGCGCTCGCCGACCGCATCTCCGCCGAAATGACGCCCGAACTGCTCAACGCCCACAGCCTCTTTCAATAATTCGCCCGCTCACAAAGGACACAGCCATGCGCCTCACTTTCCTATCCGTCTTCGCCCTGTGCATGCTCGGTTCGAGCGCCGGTATTGCGCAAACGTACAAGGTTGCCGGTGAATGGAGGCTTCCCGGTGGCGCCGCGAACGCCATAGCCGTAGACAGCGGAAGTCGCAAAGTCTTCATCGCCGGAAACAGTGCGATCACTGTGCTGAACGCCGACGACGGCTCAACTCTCGGTTCCATACCGCTCGCGGGCGCCCACAGCGTCTTGCTCATTCCGGCGACGAACGGCGAAGACCCGGCTCCCTCCAGCGGCTTTGCGGTCGCGAACGGCAAGGCCGTGCGATTCAACGTCAACGACCTCAAAATCGCTTCTGAAGCAAAGGTCGCCGCCGGTCCCAGCTCGCTTTGCTACGACGAGGGCGGTAAGACCGTTGAGATTGTCGATGCTGCCGGTACGCTGACCACCCTGAACGCTGAGACCGGCAAGCTGGTGAAGTCCGCGAAAGTGCCTGCCGCGGCGGGAGAGATAGCCTGCGGCACCCTCAGCCAGGTCTATGTTGCGGACACGGCCGGGAACGTCGTGCACGTTCTCAATCACGAAACTGGCCGGCTCGAAGGCGATTACCCTTTGATGACGGGACACAAACCTTCCGGCCTTGCGCTCGACACCAAAGGCCGCCGCCTCTTCGTCGCCTGTGAAGATGGCGCAATCGAAGTCATCGACACTGACTCCGGATTCACTTTTATCCAACTTGCAGATGGCTCCGGTCTCGCGCATGGAATTTTCGTCTGGACTCCCCAGGGGAAAGGTCAGTGGAAAGCTGGAGCCTTCTTCACGCACGCTGACGGCACCCTTTCGGGCGTACGCATGATGGCCTACATCAACTACACGCTGGGTGGAAGCTACAAACTTCTGCCAGGCGCGACCGGCATCGCATACGACTCGAAGACACATCACCTGCTCGAGACTACGCAGCATGATGGCAACCCGGTCGTTGCGGTCATTGGCTACTAACGCAGTCTCACGCTCGTTTTGAGGACAGACATGAAGCACTCGCACATCACCGTTGCCCTGCTTGCCTGCGCGGCCCTGTTTGCCGGCGTGCCCCAATCCTTCGCTCAGTCCGACGGACTCCACATCCTCACGCCGGCAGAAGCGCGCGGCAAGCACATCCTCTTCATTTGCGGCGAAGCCGAAAAGGATCACCCGAATGACGATCTGCTGGTCAAAAAGCACCTCGAAGACCAGGGTTATATCGTCACCGTCGGAAAGGAGGACGATGAAGCCGTCAGCAGCGGCGAGGACTTAATCGTCATCTCCTCTACCGCCGACCCACGTGAGATCGCCGGCAAATATGCGGCTTCCTCCATCCCCGTCTTTACTTGGAACACAGTCGACTATCCCGACATGCATCTCACTGGGCCGGAACGCCATATCGACTTCGAGACCATCGACCCCGACCAGGACTATGCGCGTGCTTTCAGCATCCTGTACGGCTACTACACCAACGCGACTACCCCCATCCTCAAGGAAATGGGAATTCCACGCGCGGAAATGTTTGGCACGTTGTATCTTCTGCCGCAGGCCTTTGGCTGGGCTAAACCCGCGCCGTCCGCGGACATCATCGTCTCCCTAGAAGGCGACCCCACACACGCCGGCGTCTTCACCTATGAGAAAGGTTCAAGCCTGTACGGCGGGTTCGTCGCGCCCAGTCGCCGTGTCGGTTTCTATCTGCGCGACGCTAACTTCCACTACCTTACGCAAGTCAACGGGCCCGCCGCGAAGGATCCGGATCTCGCCGAATGGTGGTCTGGACTGATGCTCTTCGATACGTCCATTCGCTGGGCTCTCAGCGCTCCTCAGACCCCGATGAACTATGACCCCGGCGCGCTCAAGACCAGGCTCGGGTCGCTCATCAAGGGCAAGAAGATTGCGTTCATCCGCCGCCTTGACACACCGGAAGGCGAGGAGTCTGACGATCACATCGTCGCGCACTTGAAGGACCTTGGCGCTTCGGTACAGGAGATCGATCAGTCAGAACCGCAGTCTGTCGCCAATGGCGCTGACGCCATCATCGTCTCTGCCACCGACTCGAAGTACAAAATGTCCAACAAATACCGTGACGCCAAAGTGCCTGTGTTCGTACTCGAAGGCCTGATGGCCGACACGATGAAGTTCTCCAACCGGCATCGTTACGTCGATTACGGAGAACATGGCGAAGCCAAGGAAAGTGAAGACCCGCAGGAACAATACCTGGAGATCATCAACTCTTCCTCCGTCATGGCAGCAGGGCTGAAGCCGGGTTACGTGAAATACATCAAGGAGCCCGATGTTCTCAAGTGGGCTACGCCCACGGCCTCGGCGATCGCCATCGCCACTCTACCCAACTCACGGCGTGAGGTCGCCATCTTCGGCTACGAAAAGGGCGCATCCATGGCAGACGAGTACATTGCACCAGCGCGCCGTGCCTTGCTTCCGGTCGACAACCCGCAGTTTGACGACCTCACTGAACAGGGGCACGCGCTCTTTGATGCTGTCCTGCTCTGGGTGATAAGTCCGCCGGAGTCTGCCCGTTGACCGTAAGAAATCTCACGAAAGGACGGCAATCGCATGCACTTCCGTAGAACGCTCACGGCTTCGCTTTTTGCACTAACTCTCATCCTGGCCACGGCACATCGGTCCGTCGCTCAGCAGCCCAACAATATCTTCCAAGGCAAGAAGGTCCTGATGGTAGCCGCCAACAAAGGTGACGGAGCCGTCACGGATCAGGCAATCAAGAAGCACTTCGAGTCACTCGGCATGAGCGTCAACATGGTGCCGGATCAGAATCTGCCCTCTGCCGATGGATACGATCTCATCTTCCTGGCCAGCGACATCCCTGCCAAGACGGTCACCTCCGCCTTCCGTGACACAAAGGTGCCGGTGTTCACTGAAAAGCCATGGCTGCTCGACTTTCTTGGCATGACCTACTATCAGCCGCAAAAGGACTACGGTGAGGACATCAAGGTCGAACAGAGCTTCCTGTGGTTAGTGAACGCCCCAAACCCCATTCAGGCCGGCTTCCCAAACGGCATGTTCATGCCCACCAAGCACGCGATCAAGGAGTATGAATGGGGTCTGCCCACTCCTTCCGCGCAGGTGATCGCCTTCCTCCCCGGCGAACCCAACAAGGCAGTGCTGTTCGCTTACGAGAAGGGCGTATACATGGAGGGCGAATTCACCGCACCCGCGCGCAGGATCTTCTTTGGTCTCGCACCAGACGGCTTCGAAAACCTGATCCCGGACGGCGTAAAGCTCTTCGACTCCTGCGCCGCCTGGGCATTGGGTGGAGAGTGAAATTTCATGTGTAGCTTCCGCGTGCTGTCCATCGCCGTCGCACTGATCATGTGCGTTTCCACGTCGCGTGTATTGGCACAGGCCGAACCCAATGGCCCTACCGCGCTCATCTTCAGCTATCGCGCTCACCGCGGCATGCGCGCGGAATTCCGTGCGGCTATGGCAGGAGACGGCGTAGCGCAATTCGAGACATGGAAGCGCGCGGGCATCTTCTCCTCGTATCAGGCTCTGTTCACCGCTTACGCCGACAACAGCGCGCCGGATCTTTTTGTGATCCTGCGTTTCGACCACTTCACGGACCTTGGCCGCTGGCAGCAGATCGAGCGAACCAACCCCGGCGGTCTTACCTCGAAGGCCCAGACACTCGCCGACGTCGATACTTCCGGGACAGCCGACATCGTTCAGAAACGCACCTCTGCGGCCGCCGGCGGGAAGGATGCGCAGTACTTCGTCCTTCAATATGACGTCCTGGTGGACATGCCTAAATATGTCAGCTACGTGAAAGGTTATGTAGCGCCACAATTTGAAAAATGGATCGACTCTGGCGCTTTGGTCAGCTACGACTGTTATGTCAATCAGAATCCGGCTGGCGCGCCATGGTCTAGCTTCATCGTGCTCGAGTACAAGGACCTCAAGGCGTTAGCCTCACGCGAAATCGTCAAGAATCAGGCGCGCGCATCGCTGTCACAATCCGACCCGGTCTGGAAGAAGTGGAGCGACGACAAGACAGCTATCCGCAAAGAGAAGTCTGCTATCCCCGCTCTTAATCTCGCTGAACCTCATCTCTGATGAGCCAACCGTGCCCTCTCGCGCTGGAGGATTGCTTCGGGCAACGGCAGATAATCTCCCGCCTTCAGCACGTCGCGTTGGCCCTCCGGGCTCGCGACATAATTGAGAAACTCTCGCCCAGCGGGAGTTAGTGTCGCCGGGTCCGCGATGAGAAACACCTCGCGGCTGAGCGGGTACTCGTGCGTGGCCACGGTCTGTCTGGTGGCTTGGATCCGCTTTCCGTGCACTACGAGCCGGAGTGGCCTAACCTCAGGACGAGCATAATGTACGTTCGAGATCGCGAGTCCATACGGATCATTTGCTAGTGTGTCCAGGATTCTCTGTCCCGCGTCCACGCCCTTCACAGCCTCAAACTGCTGTACTTCTCCAGCCCATAGATCTTCTCGCTTGAATACCAAATCGCGAAAAATCATTGACTTGTCGTTCTGTGTCGCGAAGCCATAGAGATGTATAGGTCGGGAAGCCCACGCGCCCTTAGCACCTAGTTCTCCCCACGTCCTCGCACTCGAGCGATCTTTAGCTTCTGAAAAAGCTTGACGCACCTGCTCCATCGTGAGTTCCGTTGTTGGATTATCCCGGTGAACAAAGAGCATCAAGGCGAACGTCGCCTTTGGCACGTCGAAAGAGCCGCCGGCTGCGGCGATCAGCAACGGTGGGTGGCCCTTTATCGAACGGAACGCTTCAACTTCGGACGGCCAGATCTCCCGGCCCAGAGCTCCGATGTCGGCGCGATCGGTATAAACTCCCGCCGCAGCCGTCACCGTACTCTTGAGTTCGTTGACAAAACGAACCTCAGGGTGCGAGCCGCAGAAGTCATTTTCCCAAACTTGCAGCAGATTGCTCATTTGCGGACTTCCCCAGACGCGCACAACTACTGGTGATTGGGCTGCACACGACGTCGAAAAGACAATTACGCAAAGCCATAGACATGCTTTGCACACGACACTGGCGAAACAGGTCATTCTTTCTCTTTACGCCAAAGGATCGCCGAAAATCTAGTGCCTCGCTGAACAACTGAGCGCGGAGGTAGAGTGTCTCGAGGTGCTCCGGTGGCTAGCCTCGCGGTCCGGACGGTTTGATGTGTTGGAGACTTTCAGCCTATCTAGTAGCTTCAATTGACTGACGGCACAACCGCGGGAATTGATACAACCACGGTGTTGCCATCAATTGAGCCGCAACGCACAAGACCATAGAGGCGCTAACGATTAAACGTAATACTTCTGAACCTTCATGTTTGGATCGGGCTCGCCGTTTCCTCTAATCAGTTCTTTCAGCTTGGCTCTAAGCATGGCGGCCTCGCCAGCGTACTCGGGCCGGCCAACCAGGTTGACCTTCTGGTAAGGATCCGCGCCGGTCTGGTACATGCAGAAGTCGAGGTACTCGGTGCTTACGGGATCGCGGTTCGGATCGCCTTCCGGGTTGTAGGCGCAGAAGACCCAATCGCGAGTGCGAACCGCGCGCCCAACCATCGAGGCGCTGATTTGGATGTAAGCAGTCGAATCCCAAGCTTCGCGCGCTTTCGGATCGGTCGGCAGCGCCCTGAGCGTTTTCCCCTGCATCGACCTAGGGCCTTCCACAGCGCATGCGTCGAGGAGCGTCGGAGCGAGGTCAACCAACGAAACGATTTCATTCACGGTCGATGCATGATCGAATCCCGGTCCGGCGAGGATAAGTGGAACGCGGATGGCGGCGTCGTGCGGCGAGCGCTTGTACTCGCCCAGGCGCGTGCGGAACGTACAGCCGTGATCGGAGAAGAATACGATGAGCGTATCGTCAAGCTGGTCGGTTTTCTGAAGCGCATCCACGATGCGTCCGACGCAGTCGTCGACCGCCTGAACGCATCCGTAGTAGCCCTTCAGGCGGGAGTTCCAATTGCCGGGAAGATCTCTCAGGTCCTGGGGAACAAATGCGTTGTCGTACTTGCCCGCATAGCGCTCCGGCGGGACCATGTCGTCCACGTCGTTCTGCTGATGTGGCTCAAGCTGCGAGAGGAAAAGTAACCAGGGCTCGCTGTGCGGCTGCTCGATGAACCACACGGCGCGGTCGGTGAGGAAGTCCACGCGATAGCGATCCTTGAAGCCGATGTTGTTCCCCGCGTCGTCCCAGTAATTGCCTTGAGTAGGATGGGAGGCAATTTCCAGGACGTTGGCGCCCTCCCATGTATCGAACCCCCAGCGTGAAGGCCCCGGAGCTATCCAACCTAGCGGCTCCTTCGCACCGGGTGTCTGCGGTCCGGAAACGTGCCACTTGCCAATGAAATGCGTGGAGTAACCAGCGGGTTTGAGGAGCGTGGCCACAGAGGGGATGCTATGGTCCGGCTCCAGCCCGAGCTTGAAAACACCAGTTCGGTTGGCATACATGCCGGAGAGAAACGAAGCGCGCGAGGGTGAACAGAGCGGCTGATTGCAGACGCAGTGATCAAAGTTTGTACCACGCGCTGCCAACGCATCCAGATTCGGCGTTTTGACGGATGGGTTCTGGCCGTTGGCACCGACGAAATCAGCCCGAAACTGGTCTGAACAGATCATCAGCACATTCGGGCGTCGCGATGGAATTGTTGCACCGACGGCCGGACGCGGATCGGCAGCGATTAAGGTTCCTGAGGCCACAGCGGCCGTGCGCAGGAATTCGCGCCGGGATGCCTTTAGATTCATTCCTGGATCTCCGTTCTGCAGAGGCAAAGCGCTGAAGGATGCTACTGGCGATCACTCATCTACGAAGAGGATTGAAGGCCGGCAGAGCGAACAGCATTTCTGCTAAAAGCTGTCACAAGGCCAGTTCTCGGCGACGTGTACTATGGCGCTTTCGAAAGTATGTCAACGTACACGTCAACAGTCTATTCCAAGGTTCAGGAGCACGGAATGAATTCTACCAAGGCCCCATGCCTGCCGTGTACAGAAGAGCCGCATTCGATGACCTTTCGAGAGCAAGCTGTTTGCGGTAACGTACACAATAAGTTTTTGTCCCGGGCGTGGAGGCTATGGCTTTAAGGCTCGCCCGGGCGCAAGACTCTCATGAGAGAAAGAGAGCATTGCCCGATGCCACGATCGAGATCATTGATGAAATCCTTCCGCTCCACTTCATCCTGCTGCTGGACATTGCTTGCTTCGCTCGTTTTTTTTTGCGCTCCAAAGGCTGGTGCGCAGTCTGCTCCACATACTCGCCAACCGGATCGCCCAGCGCTCCTGCTGGGTGCGGCGTGGTATCCCGAGCAGTGGCCGGAGTCACGCTGGGAGGTCGACCTGGAACTGATGCAGAAGGCGCATCTGCACGTGGTACGAGTGGGGGAGTTTGCCTGGACGGCGCTCGAGCCGGAAGAGGGAAAATACGAGTTCGACTGGCTGGAACGGGCAATTGATCTGGCTGGCCGGCATGGGATTTCGGTGGTCCTCGGAACGCCAAGCGCGGGGCCTCCGATGTGGATGGTGGAGAAATATCCGGATGTTGTTGCAACAGCAGAGAACGGCACGCGTTATCAGGGAACGGTGCGGAACCGCTTCAACTGGAATAGCGATCGCTACCGGGAGGAGGTCCGTGAAATCGACGAGCGGCTGGCGCAGCGCTTCGGCCACAACCCCAACGTGATTGCCTGGCAGATCGATAACGAGTATTGGAGCCCAACCTTTGATGCGGTAACGCAGACGCGATTCCACACGTGGCTGAAACATCGGTATGGGACACTCGAGCGCATAAATCAAGCGTGGACGACCGCCTACGACAACCAGACGTACACCGCCTGGGACCAGATCCGATTGGTGAATGGGACGGCAGACAACAACCCGGGCCTCTGGCTCGATTCCAAGCGGTTCATCACCGAAAATGTGCGCGAGTATCAGAAGGTACAGATTGATGCGATCCGCAAATACGCAGACCCGAGCCAAAAGATCACGAACAACATGATGGGCTGGTTTGATTCGTTCGACTATTACCCGATTGCGAAGGATCTTGACTTCGTCTCATGGGATGACCCGCAGGTCCAACGGCATCTCGATCCGATCCGTAACGGTGCCGCACATGACCTGATGCGGGGGTTGAAGGGCGCTGATTTTTGGGTGATGGAGACCACCGCAGGCCCTCGTGGCAGTGGTGACGCGAGCGTCATGCTAGACAAGGGAGAGATGCGCACGACGATGTGGCATGACATCGGCCATGGTGCAAACCTTGTCAGCTACTGGCAATGGCGAGATGCCTTGAACGGGGGCGAACAGAATCACGGCGCAATCGTGGATGTGGACGGAGAGCCGGATCCGATCTACGCAGAGATCGCGAAGGTGGGACAGGAATTCGAAAGAGCGTCCGCGACCCTTGCTGGGACATCGGTTGAATCGAGTGTCGCGATTCTGCAGTCCTACCCCAGCCGGTGGAACCTGAACTGGCAGCGGATGAATCCCGCCTACGATCCTATCAACGAGCTATTGAGCTACTACAAACCGCTGCACGGATTGGGGTACAGCATTGACATTGTGCCTCCAGACCGCGACCTTTCACGGTACAAGCTCGTCATCGCTCCTGGGCTGAATCTGCTGACGCAGGCGGAGGCCGATAATCTCACTCGCTACGTCAAGCAGGGCGGGCATCTTGTGCTTGGCCAACGATCGTGCATGAAGGATGAGAACAACTCGCGGTGGCCCGAACGGCAGCCGGGGCCGCTCGTATCTCTGCTCGGGGCACGCGTGGAGCAGTTCACGGCGCTCGACGGTCCGGTCGATATCTCTGGTGTGTGGGGAGATGCCAAAGGCGAGCTGTTCGCCGAGCAGCTTACGCCCCGGGCCAAAGATGTCGCAATCATGATGCGATATCACGCCCCTTACCGCTGGATCGATGGGCAAGCCGCCGCCGTGAGCCGTCGCATTGGTTCGGGCTCCATCAGTTATATCGGGGCGTGGCTGGATGAGGCCGCTATGAAACGCGCTACGCAGTGGATGCTCCGCGAGAGCGGCGCTAGGCCAGATATATTCGCTGCGCCAGCAGGAGTTGAGGTTTATCGTCGCGTAGCGCCAGGCCGGGAAGTCTTTATTGTTGATAATGACACACAGACGGAGCAGACGGTGTCCTTACCGACTCCCATGGAGGACGTCCTCACCGGACGAACCCTGAGTACAGTCAGCCTGCCAGTCTATGGCGTTGTGGTTCTGCATAGGTCCCTGTCAGGACATTGATACATCTATGCCGATTGTCGGGGATGGCAATGAACTGGCGCTAAATATTAGAGTGCATTTTGTTCGTGGAGTTTGCGGCAGAGTGATCTGCTCCCTTCGGATGAATCTGCTTCAGGAAGAGGGGGAGGTTGCTGCGCAGAACGATATGAGGCGCCAGCCGCACGCTTGCATCCGGACGAACACGATCCAACAAAAACCGCGTTAGCGCCTCAAAGGCCAGCTTTCCCTGGGTAAACGGACGCTGGTAGAGAGTGGCCAGAATCTTTCCGGATTCAATAAGAGAGATAAGATCGGCAAACAGATCGGTCGTGATGATCTGGATCTGATTGAGCAGCCTTTTCTCTTCCAATGCACGGAGGACAGGAAGACTGTTCGCCGTGCTGATGTATAAGCCGGCAGGCCGGGGCGAATGGTTGAGAAGAGCCAGTGTAGCTTGGTAGGCCTCTTTCGGGCGCTCGTGGCTCTCGATCGCGGGAATCAGAGTCAGATGGGGGGCGAAGGTAGCCAGGGTGGCAGCAAAGCCACGCAGCTTTTCTGCGTGATCAAGCGTGCTGAGATTTCCAGTGATCGTTGCAACGAAACCGTTTCCTTTTATGGTTCTCGCCAACAACTCTGCCGCGATTCCGCCGCTCGCTGTTGCGTCGACTGAGATGCCCGCAATGCGATCCGTCCGCGGCGCATCGTTGGCGACGCAGACGACAGCGGTGCCCTGTTGGGTGAGACGGCGAATCAGAGGATCTATGGTCACAGGATCGCCCGGAGTGACAATGATTCCATCGTAGTCGCGAGCTATGTCCTTCTCGAGGAGTTCGGCGTCGCCATCGCCAAGACGCGGAAACGTCCTGAAGTCCAGTTGCACGTTCAAACCATGTGAGTTGGTGGCTGCGGTGTGTATGCCGTCGCGAAGAGAATCGAAAAAAGACGCAATCTCCTGCGGCAGATGCACTGCGATGCGAAGCGTACGATTCAGCTTCAGATTGCGTGCCGCAAGGTTAGGCTTATAGTTCAGAGACTCGGCCGTCCTGAGCACCTTGCTGAGAGTCTTGGGACTCACACCGGGGCGTCCATGCAGGGCACGATCGACTGTGCCGATCGAGATCCCAAGGGCCTTGGCAATCTCTTTGATGCCAGCCGATTTCGCTTTGCTCTCGCTCAAAATATCGAGGCAATTGTAGATCATTCATGTGGGCGCTCAGTTACGAGCTGTTACTTGCTGCTTGACAGGCATACTTGGCCCTCTCTACAGTTCATTCGGTAACGTACACGTTCTTACAGTGCGGTCTCCATCTCGTGTGCCCGGTTCACGAAAGGCTTCGCATGTCGCAACTGTCGATCGACCAGACGATCCCGTCCGTTCCTTCGCACGCCACTGCCAAACTCGAGTTGCCGCAGGCTCCCGCTTCAGAACGCGGCCCGGTGAAAGCGTGGACAGAGCCGGTGGAGATGCTCACCTATCGACCTGCCGATCCAGACCCCAATCCCCTGTTTCTGGAGAAACGAGTCTACCAAGGCAGCAGCGGAAAGGTGTATCCACTGCCAGTGATCGACTACGTGGAAACCCATCCAGAGATGCGTAGCTGGCAGGCCGTCCATCTCGAAAATGAGTTCCTGCGGTTGATGATCATGCCGGAGATTGGCGGTCGGATTCATGTTGGTATGGATAAGCGCACCGGCTACGACTTCTTTTATCGGCAGAATGTGATTAAGCCCGCTCTGGTCGGTCTGGCGGGGCCCTGGATCTCGGGCGGTGTCGAATTCAACTGGCCACAGCACCACCGCCCGGCAACCTTCATGCCGGTGGAAATTGCGATCGAACGGGAAGCTGACGGCTCCGTCACGATCTGGTGCAGTGATCACGACCCGATGACTCGCATGAAGGGCATGCACGGGCTCTGCCTTCGGCCAGGTAAGGCTTATGTGGAGGTCAAGGTGCGGCTGTATAACCGCACCGAGGACACCCAGACGTTTCTTTGGTGGGCGAACGTGGCGACGCGCGTTCACGAGAGATATCAATCCTTTTTCCCCCACGATGTCCGTTTCGCCGCCGACCACGCCAAGCGAGCAGTGACTGAGTATCCGCTGAGCCAAGGGCAGTATTACGGCATCGATTACGGGGAACGCGCACGCAGTGGTGTGCCCGTGCACGAACGCCCCAGGCAGTTCGTGCCCGACGGCAGCTACGCGCCGAACGACCTCGGATGGTATGCAAACATTCCCGTGCCGACCAGTTATATGATCGTCGGCTCGCGCGGAGATTTCTTTGGAGGTTATGACCACAAAGCGGGAGCCGGCACTGTGGCCGTAGCCAATCACCATATCTCTCCCGGGAAGAAGCAATGGACGTGGGGGAACCACGAGTTCGGCTATGCCTGGGATCGAAACCTTACTGACGCAGATGGGCCTTACGTTGAGTTGATGTCGGGCGTCTATACAGACAATCAACCTGACTTCAGCTTCCTTGCTCCGGGTGAATCGAAGACCTTCAGTCAGTTCTGGTATCCGATCAGCTCTATTGGTGTTCCGGATCTGGCAAGTTTGGATGGAGCACTTCGTATTGAGAGGCACGAACGAGGAGTTGCCGTTCACCTGCAGATGACTTCGGAACGCCTCGGCAGTTCGGTCGTGCTTCGGACAAACGGAACCGAACTGGCGCGATGGGCAGGCGATCTTGCACCTGACGCGCCTGTGCACTTGCGCTTCGATGTGGATGTTCCGCTGAACGGGCTTGCGGTAAGCGTGGAACAGCAGGGCGCGGTGCTCCTGCGCTATGCACCTGGCGAAATCATCCCCGTGGATCGGCCCGAGGTAGCTACCGAGCCGCCGCTTCCCGTGGATGTCGGCAGCAGCGATGAGCTTTATCTGAACGGGCTACATCTGGAGCAGTACCGCCACCCGACGCGCCCGCCTGAAGTTTACTGGCTGGAAGGCATTCGTCGCGATCCCGGCGACAGCCGGTGCAATCACGCGTTGGGCCGCTGGCACATGCGGCGCGGCGAATTCACTACGGCCGAAGGGTACCTCCGCAGAGCGATCGCGCGTCTTACGGGGCGAAATCCGAACCCGAGTGATGGGGAGCCGTATTACAATCTCGGGCTGACGCTTCAATTCCAGGGACGCACAGGCGAGGCGTACGACGCGTTCTATAAGAGCACGTGGAACGCGGCGTGGCGCGGTCCGGCATATCATCGCCTCGCTGAAGTCGATACGAGCCGCGGAGAGTGGCGCAAAGCATTCGATCACATCGAGCGGTCGCTGCGTGCCGAAGCGGACAATCTCAATGCGTTGAATCTGAAAGCCGTGGTGCTGCGTCGCATGAACCGCGAGGAGCGAGCGAGTGCCTTGCTGACGGAGATCGGGGCGATGGATCCGCTGGATATCACCAGCCGATACCTGCGTTCGGGCGAAGTGGCGGGCGACGCCCAGCAGCAGCTTGACTTAGCCCTCGATCTAGCGCGTGCGGGCCTGCTCGATGAAGCACTCAGAGTGGTGTCTCAGCACCGAACCAGTGGACCGGATGGGAGCGGGACGATGCTCCTCTACCTGAAGGCCGACCTGCTCCGCCGGCTCGGCCGTGCACGCGAGGCGGCCGAAGCATGGACGCAGGCCGCCAGCGGCGATCCCACATATGTTTTCCCCAGTCGCCTCGCAGAGATGGTCCTGCTTGAGAGCGCTATCCGCGAGAATCCAACCGATGCCCGCGCTCCGTATTATCTGGGCAACCTGCTGTACGACCGCCGGCGGCATCAGGAAGCCATCGCGATGTGGGAACGTGCCGCCCGGCTCGACCCCCGCTTCGCGATTACATGGCGCAACCTTGGGTTCGCCTGCTTCAATGTGCTCCACGACGCGGAGCGTGCGCGGCAGGCTTTTGCGAAAGCCCGCGAACTTGCTCCACAGGATGCTCGCATTCTGTATGAACAGGTTCAGTTGCTGAAGCGCATGGGCGTCCCTCTTGCCGAACTGCTCGCAATGCTTACGGTCCACCGCTCGCTCGTGGAACGCCGTGACGATCTCTCTGTAGAACTCGCTTCCCTGCTCAACAGTACAGCCCAGCCGGACCGTGCACTGGCCCTCCTGCTCAGCCGTAACTTTGGTCCGTGGGAAGGCGGCGAAGGCCAGGTTCTCGGTCAATACATCCGTGCGAACGTCCTGCTCGCCCAACGTGAACTCGAGCGAGGACGTCCGCAGAGAGCCGTAGAACGGCTGCAAGCGGCGGAAGAGCCTCCAGCAAATTTGAGCGAAGCCAAGCATTTGCTGTTGAACGTCAGCATGATCGACTATTGGCTCGGCGAAGCGCTGAGCGCCTGTGGGGAGCACGATCGTGCAATCGAACGCTGGGAACGCGCTGCCGTCCAAAAAGTTGACTTTCAGCAGATGCAGGTGCAGCCGATTTCCGAGATTACTTACTGGAGTGCACTTTCGTTACGCAGGCTAGGTCGCGAAGACGAAGCCTCGGAACTCCTGCGTGCAATTGACAGCTACGCTTCGGAATTGGAGCAGCACACTCCACAGATCGACTACTTCGCGACCTCTCTTCCGGCGATGCTGTTGTTTGACGAAGATCTCCAGGAACGCCAGGACATTACGGCACTATTCCTCCACGCCCAGGCACAGCTCGGTTTAGGACACCTCCGGGAAGCTCGCCGCCTTCTTGAGGAGGTGCTCGCGAAGGACCACGGGCACACGGGCGCGATCGATCTGCTCGCCTCCACTACGAATAACGAAGGGTAAGTTGCAGTGCACACTCCGTCGCTTACTACAACGGCTTCCTCGGCGGCCGTTTCCGTCGACCGCAGCAGCTACGTATGGGGCATTGCGATTGTCGCCGCGCTGGGTGGATTGCTCTTCGGGTACGACTGGGTTGTCATTGGTGGCGCACGCGAGTTTTACGAGGTCTACTTTCACCTGACGTCAGCTTCGCTGATTGGCTGGGCGAACAGTTGCGCCCTGGTCGGCTGTCTAATTGGCTCACTGGCCGCTGGATATTGCGCAGACCGCTTCGGCCGACGTCGCATTCTGCTTGGCGCGGCGGTCCTTTTTGCTGTCTCGTCTGCGCTGACAGGGTGGGCGTACTCCTTCGCTGCCTTTATTCTTTGGCGCATTGTTGGAGGAGTCGCGATCGGGCTGGCGTCGAATGTCTCTCCGCTCTACATCGCCGAGATCAGCCCGGCAAACAGTCGCGGACGCCTGGTCAGCTTGAACCAGTTCGCTGTTGTGGTGGGAATTCTCCTTGCCCAGATTGCCAACTGGCGTATTGCCCGCCCGGTCCCAAGCGGACTCAGCGCAGCCGCTACTTTCGCGACATGGAACGTGCAATATGGCTGGCGGTGGATGTTTACGGCCATCGTGTTGCCGGCGGTGATTTTTTTGGTGGCTTCCATCTTCATCCCTGAAAGTCCACGCTGGCTGCTCACGCGGCATCGGCACGACGAAGCTGGAGCGGTGCTGGCGCGCATAGGTGGGCAGCGCTATGGCGAGGCCGAAATGGCGAATATCGAGCGCGGATTAGCCGATGAGACTGCCATGGGTGCCTCTAGGTGGCGTGATCTTCTCCACCGGCCTCTACGGCATATCGTCCTGGTCGGCGTCTGCTTGGCGGTGCTGCAGCAATGGACCGGGATCAACGTGCTTTTCAATTATGCGGCGGATGTCTATCGCAATGCCGGATATGGTACGAACCAGATCCTGCTCGACATTGTGATCACCGGCACGATCAATCTCGTCTTCACGATTCTGGCCATGCTCCTGGTAGACCGCGTCGGGCGCAGATGGCTGATGCTTCTCGGCTGTACCGGGATTGGAGTGTCGCATCTTCTCTGCGCGTTTGCCTACCATTCCGGATTGAAGGGGACGCCGGTTCTGGTGCTCACGCTCAGTGCAATCGCCTGCTATGCACTGACTCTGGCACCCATCACCTGGGTGCTAATCTCTGAGATCTTCCCCAACCGGGTACGCTCGCAGGCTGTTTCGACGGCAGTAAGCGCCCTTTGGATAGCATCTTTTGCGTTGACGTACACCTTTCCCTTTTTGAATCAACGCCTGGGATCCGGCGGAATTTTCTTCATTTATGGCGGGATCTGCCTGGTCGGCACGGCCTTTATCGCCGGATTTGTACCGGAGACGAAAGGCCGCAGTCTTGAGCAGATCGAGGAAGCACTAACGCGGATCTGACCGGCTCGACCTCTTCATTGAACGATTTCAGATTTCTCTTGACAGGTCTGCCATCGCAGCGCGACGCTTATTACCGTTATCGTACACGGTCCTTCCCTCAACAGGAGTGCTAATGGAACGCAATCCTCTAGATACCTCGTCCCGGCGGAAACACTTCGTTGCGGGCAGTTTAGCCTGGATCGCAGCAACAGCGCTCGCCGGAATGACCGCGCAGGCACAGGTCAATGGCGTCGGGGACACGCCGTATATGGGCTGGAGCACATGGAGCGAACAGACTATAACAAGCGGCTTCCTCACCCAGGCGAATGTGCAGGCGCAATCTGACGCCTTAAAGGCCTCCGGCCTGGGCGATCGCGGGTTCGTTTACATCAACATAGACTCCGGCTGGCAGGGTGGATTCGACGGAAACGGGCGTCCGATTCCCAACACAACAAAGTTTCCGGATATCAAGGCTCTGGTGGACCACATCCACGCCAACGGCCAGAAGGCCGGCATTTATTGGATCCCGGGAATTGAACTTCCTGCGATCCAAGGCAACTACCCTATCCTCGGAACCGAGTATCACACCTCCGACATCGCGGTGACGCCGCATGCTAAGGGCAATGCCTTTGCGGGCAATCCGGCCAAAGGTGATCCTTATCACGACAAGATTGACTTCACGAAGCCTGGCGCGCAGGAGTACATCAACTCGATTGTCGCGCTCTGGGCAAGTTGGGGCATCGATTTCATCAAACTTGACGCCGTCACGCCAGGATCGGACTCAAACAACACCAGCATCGACAACCGTGCGGACGTGGCTGCGTACTCGCAGGCTATCGCCGCCAGCGGCCGGCCCATGTGGCTCACCCTGTCGTGGGCGCTGGATCAGGATTACCTGGATACCTGGCAGCAATATGGCAACGCACGCCGCATCGACGAAGACGTTGAATGCGAGGGCGGTTGCGGTGGTTATCTGACCAACTGGCCGCGCATTATTCTGCGTGCGTATGACGACGTCGCATGGGAACATGCGGCGGGTCCGGCCGTGGGCTGGAACGACCTCGATGCGTTGGACGTGGGCAACGGCACGGTTGACGGCCTCACCCAGGACGAGAAGACCTCAGCAATCGACATCTGGCTGATGGCGAATGCGCCACTGTACGTCGGCGGGGATCTCACCAAACTAGATAGCTTCGCAACTGCCGCATTCAGCAATGTCGAACTGCTGGATGTCGATCAGTCGGGCCATCCAGCGGTGCAGGTAACTGGCGGCTTCCACCAGGTCTGGATGTCCGATCCCGGGACGGACTCGGTATACGTCGCGCTTTACAACTTCACTGCATTCCCGGATCGCGTCGATGTCCGTTGGAGCGACCTCGGTTTCCAGGACGCGAAAGCGGTGCGCGATCTTTGGAGCAGGACCGATCTCGGCGCGTTTCCAAGTGGTTTCAGCACCATGGTCGCCGGGCATGGATCGCGGCTGCTGAAGGTAACACCGGACGGTCCCATCGTGTCCGTCACGGGCGGCGTCGTGTATGAAGCCGAGGCAGCACAGCTGGGTGGCGCCGCCTCCGTTGCCTCGTGCACGGCGTGCTCGGGTGGCGAGAAAGTGGGTAACATCGGCAAAGCCAACACCGTCACGTTTAACAACGTTACCGTGCCTGCAGCCGGAATCTACCGCATGGAAATCAACGCCATGACGCAGGGGCCGCGTACGCTCGAGTATTCCGTGAATGGCATGCAAGCGGGTTCGTTGAACATGGGCGGCGGAAGTTACGTGCTTCCGCAAAGCTCCACGGTCAATGTCGCGCTCAACGCGGGCAGCAACACTGTCGTGTTCAGCAACCCCTCCGGTTACGGTGCTGACCTCGACCGCATCGTGATCAGCGGCGACGGCAAAGAGCCGCCGAACACCTTTACGGAGTATGAAGGCGAAGCCGCCAAGCAGGCCGGCACGGCGGTCAATGCGTTCAACTACAGCACGCGTGCTTCCGGCGGTGCCTACATTGGCGGAATGGGGAATGGCGCGGCCAACAGCGTTACCTTCGATAACGTCACGGTTCCTTCGACCGGCATTTATCAGTTGGAGTTGGATTACGTCGTCAGTGGTCAGCGCACCTTCTATGTTTCGGTCAATGGCGGCACGCCGACGGTGCTGAATCTCAGCGGATATAACTGGTACGACCCGATCCCCTACACGATGTCTGTGCAGCTCAACGGCGGAAGTACGAACACCATCACGTTCTACAATCCGAACGCCGGAGCGTGGGCGCCCGGGCTGGATATGATCGCGATTTCAGGCGGTGCAAACACGGCGCCGATGCTGTCCGTGCCGTCCGGGAGCTACAACTCCGTAAAACACGTGACGATCACAGATACCACAGCAGGAGCAACCATCTACTACACGACCGATGGTTCCACGCCGACGGCTGCCTCGACGCAGTACACCGGCCCTGTGGCCGTCTCAACGAGTGAGACGCTCAACGCAATTGCGATCGCGCCGGGATATCCAGACAGCAACATCGCTTCAGCTACGTACAACGTCACGCTTGGATGTGATGGGCGCGGCAACCATGACAACCAACAGGCCGGCGGTGTTCAAGCGCCGGACGACAGTGGCGCCCAGCCAGGCGATCCGACGGAACAAGGCTGCTCGGACGCCGTGCATCCATAAGCCCCTCAGCGAGTGCGGCGTGCCTAAACCAGAAGGGGCCTCCGTCACAGGAGGCCTCTTCTATCTGGCTCGCGGAAGAGAGTACCCACCGAGGGCCCGCGCGCTTCTATTGCCTGGTGAGCGTAAACGCTGCGGCCTGGAAATCGCCGCGCAATTCCACATCGAGTCCGCTGTGCATCCAGTAGGAGCCGCTTGCCACAGCAGGCGTATCGGCGGCGAGCCTACCCGAAAACGCCTTGATGCTGTACATCGCATTTTCATCGAGACCCTTGAGGTGAATTCGAGGAAAGGGATACATCTCAGCGCTGGAGTGCAGAAACGCAAATGCGACGATCTGCTTTCCATCACGGCCAACACTTTCCGTGATTGACTGTTGACTGTTGTGCTCGGGAGTGATCAGCCGGTACAAGTCGCCGCGCTGCACGGTTTCACGAATGAGCTTGTATTCGGCCACCATCGCTTTGGCTTTGGCAAACTCTTCCGGTGACCACTTATTCAGATTTGCTCCAATGCCGAGCGAGCCCTGCATCGCGGAGAGAAAACGATAGTCCATTGAGAGTGACCGATGATTCACCCAGGTGGGAGAATCTGTTACCCAGTCCATCATCACGCCCGGTGTGTACGCGTACGTGAATCCATCTTGGATGAGCAGGCGATCGCTCGCATCCGTATTATCTGAAGGCCATACCTCGTCCGTGTAGCGCATCACACCCAGGTCGACGCGGCTGCCGCCGCCGGAGCATGACTCAATCTCAACATTCGGGTGCTTCGCGCGTAGCTCAGCCAGGATCGAGTAGAAGTTGCGAGTGAAATCAACGTAGACATTCTTCTCCGCATCCGGCGCGACTTCCGGCCATCCAGGCTCTGACCAGTTCCGGTTGTAGTCCCACTTGAGAAAGGCGATGTCATTCTCACGCAGTAGCCTGTCCAGAAACTCCGCCACGTATGCACGCACATCGGGCCGCGCCAGGTTGAGCACAAGCTGATTCCGCGCTTCGGTGCGGGGCCGTCCCGCGAAATTGAGCACCCAATCCGGATGCTTCCGATATAAATCGCTGTCAGGGTTCACCATCTCGGGTTCGACCCACAACCCGAAGTCCATTCCGAGCGAGTGCACCTTGTCGATGAGAGGCTTCAACCCATGCGGGAATTTCTGCGGGTTCACGTACCAGTCACCAAGGCCCGCATGGTCATTCTTGCGCTGCCCGAACCAGCCGTCGTCCATGACAAAGCGTTCCACACCTATGCTGGCGGCTTTTTCGGCCAACTGCATCTGTCCCTGCTCATCGACGTTGAACTCAGTGGCTTCCCAGGAGTTATAGAGAACGGGCCTGAGCCGCGGCGTGGGATGATGCGGGAGGATCGCATCCACTTCCAAACGGTGCAACGCGCGCGAGGCGCCGCCAATCCCATGTGCCGAGTAGCCGCCATAAAAAGAGGGCGTCTCGAAATCTTCCCCGGCGCGCAGGAGATATCCGAAATCGAACGCATTCGGGCCACCGGTTACGCGCACCTGCTGGAGTGTGTCCTGCTCGATCGTAATCTGCCAAGAGCCGCTCCACGCGAGAGCACCGAACCAAACGTCCCCACTCTCCTGGTCGTCGTTTCCTTTATGCTCGATCGCAAACCAGGGATTATTTTGGGCCCCGGTCGTGCCGCGGCGGCTTTCAAGCACCGTCTTACCCGGGTGCACTGGCTGCTCTTGCAGTGTGAATTCGCCGGCCCAACGGCCACTCAAGTAGCGCAGACGATAATCTGTTCCGCGCGGCAGGTTCCAGGTTCCTGCCGCGACCTGCTCGAGCGTAATCGGCGTCTTAGTGTGGTTCTCGATATCAGCCCAGCGCCGAAGAATGCCCGTTTCCGCGTCGATCGCATAATGCAGTACGACGACTATGTCGCGCGAGATATCTTTCATCACGATCGAAAGCTCGTCGCCGCTGATCGTATGCGAGACGTATTTCAGCACGAGATCGCGATTGCCATCTGGAAATGTGACCTTCAGGTCCGGCTCAACGAAAATGCCGCCACCCCAGCCCGTAAACTCCTGCGGCGTCGTGGTCGCCGGAAGATCGAACGCCGCAAATCCGGAGGTCGCCTTGGCGGCCGCGAAATGGTCAGCGTCAGAGAGCCGCTCCCCCCAGTAGAGGGACTGCAACTGCCCACTCTGGTTGATGCCGAACACATAGCTCGTCTGCGCCGCATCGAGTCGAAACACGTGTGTCGCCTCATCAAACCTCACCTTCGCGGCGGCCTGTGCAGAAACTCCCGGGGGCGTCAGCGTGACGGCGGCAAACAATACGCCGGCGGCCATGGTACCCGGCAAAGCCGTAAGGAAGGAATACTTCTGCGGCACACGAAACGAAAACGAGAAGAAAAAGGCCAAGATACCTCCTAGATGCACTGAGGCAAGACAGGATATCGACACGCCAGCTCAGCTGGTTGGTCAAGGGTAAGCCCAGCGGACGCCATTCGCGTGGCGTCGGCGTCACCCAATACACCTGCCAGATTACTGAGACCGATGAGCAGATGGAATTCGAACGGCCGAAGGAGTTCGCCGCGCTTATCAGCCTACTTCACGTGCTGGGGAACAAATCGAATCGCACATCCGCCTCCCGGGGCGAGGTTCAACGTCAACGTCTCTCCTTTGCGAACCACCTGTTTGCGGATAACTACCTGCTTGGCATTGGTCGCAGCCTCCGGCCCATCCTCATATATCTCGGCACGGTAAGTTCCGGAGCCGAGAAAGTTCAGCGGTACACGCAGGGACCGCGGCGTCCAGTTTGTGATGCTGCCGAGGTACCAGTCCTCGCCATGCCGTCGCGCGATGGTGGTGTACTCCCCCGGCGCTCCGTTCAAGACGGTTACGCTGTCCCAATCTGCCGGGACATCCCTGATGAACTGAAACGCCGGCTGCCCTGCATACATCTGTGGGCTGTCCGACACCATTTGGATCGGCGTCTGGAAGATGACATACAAGGCCAACTGCTGTGCGCGTGTGCCCATCGCCATGGGGTTGGTGTTTCGGGCTTCGAATCCGTCTTCCGTGGCATTGTTGAACGCGCCGGGCGTGTAATCCATCGGCCCTGCAATCAGACGTGTGTACGCGAACACAGAGCGATCCACCGGGCTGTCGCGGCGGCCGACCTTGTTATTCTCCAGCCCCAGCACACCCTCATAGCTGAGCACGTTGGGATAGGTGCGCTCGATTCCCCACGGCGTGCGCGTCCCGTGAAAATCCACCATCAGGTGATGCTCCGCCGCCAGTCGCGCTGTGTCGTAATAGAACTGCACGCCGCGCTGATCGTCGCGATTGACGAAGTCGATCTTCACACCGGCAACGCCCCACTTCTCAAATAATGGAAACGCTTCCTTCATCTGGTCCATCACGGACTCCGAATAGCACCAGATCCACAGCTTCACATGCTTCGTTGCCGCATACCGCACCAGTTCGGGTACATCGATCTTGCCATTCATGTGCGTGATGTCACGGCCAGCGGCCCATCCAGCGTCAAGCAGCATGTAGCGAAAACCCGACTGTGCGGCGAAGTCGACGTAGTGCTCCATATTCTTCGTCGTAAACGCAGGCTTGCCGTTCTCATCTACGTTATCGACCCACCAGTTCCAGGAGGCCTTTCCTGCCGCTATCCAGCTTGTATCGGCAACACGGCTGGGAGGATTCAGGTCATACACGAGCGTGGATTCGATGAACCGGCCTGGATCTTCCGCAATGCCGAGCACTCGCCAGGCAGAGTGATACGGCAAAGAAGAGACCACCGCAACGTTGGCATCATCCAAACGCGGCGACAACTGAGAAACGAAATAATGGCCTGCCCAGTTGCCGGAAGGATTCGTGACATACATCGTACTGCTTCCTTCGATGTCGGCCTCCATCAGTGACAACCATGCCGCGCCGGGTTCATGCATCAGCAGCGGCAAACCAATGAGGAAATGGCTCGGTACGCCGCCCTGGTTACTAAGGGCTGACGTCGGCAGCTCCACGTACTCGCTTTCGTAACTGCTTCGGTAATTAGGCAGTGCGAGGAGCCAGTTCGTCGCATCTATGTGAAGTCGAAACTCCGTATCTTCCTGGCGTAGCCTGAGGCTTGGGATCGCACTCTGCTCCGGAAGCACATAGCGAAACGCAATACCATTGTTGTACGCGCGTGCTTCGATGCTCATCACACGCTGGGGACTTCCCGCCTCTGCCACATGCACCTGGATGCTGTCATAAGCGTCATGCACATGGCTGACTTTCTGAAACTGCATCGCATAGTCATCGACACCGGTGGACGCTTCAGTCCCCGCAATATGCACTAATCTGCCGAGCGCAGGTTGCCCTTCCAGTTCCAGCGCAAGCAGCGAATTGTCAATGACCGGCTTGCCGTGAAAGCTGACCGAATACACCAGCCGCCCTTCACCACCGCGCTTCCCTTGTGCGTCCACCGTGTCGAAGTGCATGACGATCTGATGGTCCGGGGATAAAAGCGTGCTCTGCAGCTGCGCATGAGCACTCGAAACAGCGAAAACCGGAAAACAGGCAAACAGCAACAGACAAGAGTGCTTCAGCAATCGAGTATCCCTGGAGATTGAGTCTTGCAAGCGCGAAGAGAGAACCGGGATCGTCCGACGCCTGTTGTAGAAACGCGGCATGAACCCGGCAAGGCTTGTCGTGAAGAATGGGAAATCCGAACGTTGCGCCAAACTGATTCTGCGAGAGGTTGTGTACGTTACCGGAAAACAGTACGGTGGAATCAGAACGATTGTCAAGCAATCTGGGATCTCATCGATTCCGCTCGCCTGGTGCCTCCGATTCACAACTCGCAATTCAGCACGGCTGATCGGTACACAGTCGGCGTCGTTCGCACTGGGTTACAGAGGCGCGAATTGAACGGATATGCACTGCAATGGAGCGGCTTCCTATTCGTCCTTCCTGGTCTTTGCCTGACTTATAAGATCTAACGAACGCAGATTGCGGCTTCAGCGTTTGCTCCGGTCCAGCATAGGTGAGCCGCTCACGGTAAAGGAGATGCCCCATGAGATGGCACTCTTCCCAGCTAACCAGGGCGCGGAATCGTTCTCCACGGCTTCCGCCAGCGTATTGCACGGGGACGTGGTTGGTTCGAGAGCCACCGCATATTGGGACGGTCCCCCGTTGTCGGGCCAGCCGCCGTAGCACAGCCACACACCGAGGTGCGGCAACGTATCGAGCGAGAATGCAATCTCCAGCACCTCGCCGGTGGACGGCCGATGAATCGCGCAGTTGCGATAATCTGTCAGCCTTCCGGTGTAGAACATCTCAGCAGTCTGATCATCAGGTGTACCGGCGCGATCGAGCACCTCGCCCGCCGAAGTAACCGGCCACCCAACGCTCGCCCCGCGTCGGCCAAGACGACCGTTCCGGGAATAGTAGAGGTCGAGTGACTTGACCGCAACCGGCAGCGAAATGCGATCTCCCGGCTCAACGGCAAACAGCGGATGACAGGCATACAGGAAAGGCAACGGTTCCCTGCCAAGATTCTCCAGTGTGTACTCCACCCGCAACGTCGAGCCGCTCAGTAATAGCTGCTTCTGAAACCGGAACGGGCGGCTGAATCCGAGCGCTTCAAGAGTAAGTCCGTTGCTACCCTGCTCGTTTACTACGGTCCAGGGGACTTGCCAGAAATCTCCGTGGTCAGGAGCAGGTCCTCCCATGGTGCCGGTTCCACTGACGCCTACCGTCGGCAGGCATTCTTCAATCCCTGCGCACGGTCCTGTCTGAAAACTTGTTGCCAGCCCCGGTACAACCGGCTGTCGATTGTCCCGTGCTTGTGTCAGAAATTCGAGCCCGGAAAGCAGGCTCCGAAGACTTGCGATACGCCCGCCTTCCGAGATCGCGACCGAGACAGCGCAGAGATCGTTTCGAAGTTCGTGGCTGATCGTCGGCAACCGATCAGGCGACGAGGATGGGGCCGCAGAAGTCGGAAAACACATACTAAGCAGAGTATCGAAGTGCCCTTTGCGGCGTCCGTTGCTCTTGTTTGCCATTTCGGAAGAAGAATGCACCCAAGGTGGCGCTGACGAAGAACGGCGCCGTTGCGCCAGCTGAATACTAACCCGACGCTCAGAATCGATATTCCAGCGCTACTTGTCCCTGCCTCGCTGCACTGGCTGAAGAAATTTTGCCGGCCGTCGCTATCCCAGGACCCACCGTGTCTCCGGGTTGACCGAAGTTCACGTTGTTGAATGCATTGAAGAACTCTATACGGAGTTGCAGGCTCTGCTCGCGGTATACCGGGAAAGCTTTCATCAGCGCCAAGTCCCAGTCTTTATAACCCGGCCCTTCAATGACGCCTCGGTTTGAATTACCGAATGTATATTGTGCAGGCGCCGCGAAGCAAGTCGTATCATACCAAGCCCGATACGTTGGGTGGGCCAGCTTGCCATTGCAGACGCGCACGGGCCTGCTGCTTCCCAGGCCGACGTTCGCCACGTCGCCCGGCCATGTAATGGTGTTCGGGAATCCGGTTCGCAAGGTCGTTACACCGCTGAACTGCCAGCCTCCGAAGACCTTATCCAGAATGGCGTTATTGTTCATAAACTGCCGGTTACGGCCGAAGGGCAGATCGTAGATGTAGCTCATCGTGAGGTTATGCCGGATATCGAAGTCGGATGGACCGTAATCGAAATTCAAGTTAGTCGGTCTGACAGTGCCACCGGAGTTTTCATTGGAGGCCTCGTCTAGATTCTTCGCCCACGTGTACGAGATGAGGAAGGAGAAGCCCTTGCTGTAATTCTTCTCCAGCTTGGCCTGGAGCGCATGGTAGGTGCTGAACGCGTCGTACTGGATCGACGTGACCGGGCCAAAGTTCGGCAGCGGTCGACGTAGCTGGACGGAGCCGGGTCCCGGCGTCAGCGGCAGATTCAATGTCATCTCGCGACCGAGGTGGACAGCGCGGTTGCCAACGTAGGCGACGTCCAGAAGGAGGCTGGACGAGAAGCTGTGCTGAACGTCCAGCATCCATTCATAAACCGCCGGCGTGCGGCGATTTTGCTGCACCGTAATTGCCGAGGGCACACCGCCAACAGCCGCCTGGCCGGTGGGGAATGGGTTCGACAGGTTCAGAGGATTGCCGGCTGCAGCGACGAAGTTATAAGTCGTGATGAACGGCGGATTACTGGGGAGAGTAGTGAGGGCCAACGTTGGAGGATTTGAGTAGAAGATGCCGCCGAACGTCCGCACAACAGTTGTATTTGTCAGCTTGTAATCAATGCCCAGGCGAGGTGCGAAATCCCTCAGATCAGAGTTCCACAGCGCCTGTCCCTTCGCCAGTTGCTGGAAGCCTCCCGGAGCAGTGTAGTTGAACAGCGAAATGCGTCCGTTGTGTTCGTTGGCTGGCGCATCGAGCTCGTAGCGGAGGCCCATCAGGATCGTAAGCTTGGGTGAGGCTAGCCATTGGTCAGTGACGTAGAGATCCGTGGCCGTGCGGCGCAGATCCACCACCACTGGCAAAGTTGCTACTTGGGTTTGGTTCGGCAGGCCAAGTAAGAAGTCTGCCAACGCATTACCCGTTCCCGCAGGATTCGTGTTGGCGAAGGTAAACACACCGTTGGTGAAGTCGTTGACCTGCCGGTCAGTGCGATAGCGATCCACCTCAAAACCCATCTTCAGCGAGTGTTTGCCCCTGGTGAGTGAAAGGTCAGATGCTATCTCGTAATTTTGATCCGGCTGAATCAGCGGTGCGCCACCATCCAGGCCAAAAGAGGTGAACCCGGGAATGGTGAAGGTGGGATAGGTGTTCATTAGATTAGTCGGACCTGGATAGTAAGGGTTGTTGATGCTGAACACCTGGTTCATGTTGGTACCCGCCGGCACCTCGGGGTAAAGGTTCTCATTATGTTGCCGGTTCCATGAGATACGCGACGCGATAACGGCCTTAGGGGAAAGGACATGCGTCTCGATGAGCGCCAGATTTCGGGTGAGGATCGGGGCGTAAATCAGGTCATAAATGCCAGCTGTATAGCTGAGCTTATCGATCGCCAGATTGCGGATAATATAGCGTCCGCTCAACTGATCATGTTGGCCGAAGGATTGGTCGACTTTGACTACACCTTCATCATCAGTCTTGGGCGTTCCGAGCGAGAGGCCGTAATTTGCTCCTCCATTGGTTGTGGGGTCCTGGTTGGGCAGCGGATCCAGCGCGAAGGCAGCTTTGGCAGTATTGGATATCCGGCCGGACGGAATCTGATTGCCCTGAAAGGGCTGCCCGGTAGTTGGATCCTTGATCGGTGTCGAATAGTTGGAAAGATCGCCATTGCGCTGCGCTTGGGTAATCACGGTTTGTCCGAGTATCGACTGAGTAAAGTTTCTCAGTCCCTCGTAGGCCACCATGAAGAACGTGCTGTTTCGTTTGATTGGGCCGGCCAATACACCACCGAATTGATTCTGCCGTAGTGTCGGAACTGTCTTGGAGAAGAAATTGCGCGCGTTGAGGTCGGTGTTCTCGAGATACTCCCAGGCGTTGCCATGATACTGGTTCGTACCGGAGCGCAACACGTAGTTCACATGCGCGCCCGCAAATTGCCCGTATTCGGCCGAATAGTTTCCGGTGACAACATTGGACTCCTGAACGGCATCCGGCATAGGCACATAGCTGGGGTAGTTATAGATCCCGATGTTCATATTCGCGCCGTCAATGGTGTACTGGTTGGAGCTGTCGCGCAACCCGTTGGCCGTGACGGTGACTCCGTTTGTAAGTGTCAGTTGCAGAATCGCCGAAATCCCGTTCTGGCTTGGTTCCATGCCAGGGCCTAGCAAAGCCTCGGAGAGCAGATTTTCATTATTTACTGGCAGGTTCTGAATTGTTTGCGTCCCTAAGGTTTGTCCAGTCGTAGTCTCCGCGGTTTGAAGCAACGGCGCTTCGGACGTTACCGTGACTTCCTGGGTGGCGCTGCCCACGCGTAGGGAGAAAGTTAGGTGCTGTGTCTCCTGCGCGTGCACAGTGACGGATGGGTTGGCTGCCTTTGCGAAACCCTTCGCATCGATCTCGATGCGGTAATCGCCGGGCGCGAGGAAAGGCAGGTTGAAATCGCCACTTTGGTCGCTGGTCGTAGTGGTGGCGATGCCGGTCGCGGCACTAACTGAGCGGACGGTAGCGCCTACCACGGCCGCTCCGGTCTCGTCTGTGACCGTCCCCAGGATGCTGCCTCGGTTCTCCTGGGCTTGACCTTGCCGGCAAAGCAGCCCTGCTATTATGAGCAGCAGGCAAAGAGCTAGACGTGAGATTCGGTTTCTTAGCAGAGCTGCGAATGTGTTGGACAGGAATCTGGGAAGCGAGTCGGGGAATAACATAGGCTGCTCCTTTGAAATTCGTTCAGTAAAGACAAGTTCCCTTTTGTTGATGTCAATCAGATTCTTATAAAGGTGCGTGTCCTATACAGGCCGTAAAGCGCCAACCATAGAATGGACATCGCGACGAACCATCCAAGCGCGTCATACCACCCGCCCATATACTGCGCGAGCCCTCCTACGAGCCTGTCAGCCATCATCCTGAATGAGCGCGCAAATACCCCCCACGCCATATAGGCCACGATGGCGTTCATGCCGACCACGACGAAGGGAAAAGCCCATTTCCGAAAGCCGCGGATGTCGATGATCCAATAAAAAACGGCCAGCGCGAGATAGCTCCAACCGCCGGCCCACAATACATAAGTGCTGGTCCAGCGATTCTTGATAATGGGGAACCAGAAACTCCAGACCCCTCCTGCGACCAGGCAGGTCACGCCCAGTGCGATGAGCCAAAGCAACTTTTGATTCTGACGAATCTTCGAGCGCAACAGGTGGGCAGCGAACACTCCCAACATAGCCGTCGCTCCGTTGGTCATGCTCTGCAGGATCCAGCCATTGTGCCAAGGCCCCTGAAGCCTTCCCAGCGCAAAATTATTCAGCCAGTCCCCCAGATTGCGACCGGGCAGGTAGACACCTACGATATGGCCCGGTACCGGCACATAATCCATCAACGCCCAATAGCCTACGAGCAGCGCGAGCGTCGCGATAATCTGGCCGCGAAGGCCGAGGTTCAGCAGGAGGAGAGAAGCCACCATGTAGCCGAGCGCCAGCACCATGAGCACGCTGTAACTGGCCGTGAATCGGTGTATGTTCCACGAGAGCAGATTGCCGTTGATGATCATTCCGAGAAGGATCAGCACTGCGACCCGTCTGAAAATGTGCGCATAGATGCTGGCCTTGCTATCGCCGCGCTGCATCCGCTTGCTCAGCGAGAACGGTATCGAGGCGCCGATGATGAATAGGAAGACCGGGAAGATCAGGTCGTACAGGTGACAGCCACTCCAGGCAACATGCTCGAACTGATTGCCAACAACCTGCAGAAAACGATGATGTGAATTCGCGGCAAGAGCGCGCAGAACATCGTCCGTGCCGATGATCAGGAACATGTCAAAACCGCGCAGCGCATCGATGCAGACCATTCGTCCGCTCGGCCGTGAAAGGTCCAGCTTAGGGATCACGCGCGACGCTCTCTGCTCCTCTAGAGGCTCGGGGCAGCCATCGATTACCGCGTTGGCATGCACTCTGTGGTCCTGCACCGGCATGACTCACCTGCACCCTGCACTGCGTCGCTGCCCTCCTCGACTAGGTTTGCAGCATTGGGCGCACCTTACCAGTTCATTTGTTCGGGCGTCAAGAAAAATTCCAAAAGGCAACAATGAATACCATTAGAAAAACCGTACTAGCCGCAGGCAAGAACGGCTGAGGAACCCTCTGCCTCAGCAAAATGCTGGAATGAGCGACGGAATCAGTAATTTGCTGCGCGGCACGACTTACCGCAATGGACTGGTCGTAATGAGGCGCCTTATAGCGCGGCTGAGCTCGTTCGTTGCCTTCAGCAGCGAGCCGATTACGGGTGAGTCCCGCTTGGGATTGAACCGGGATGCAGGTCCGGAGATACTCATGGCTGCCACCGCATTACCTTGGTCGTTGAGAATCGGCGCGCCAATGCAGACAGCAAGCAGAGAGCCTTCTCCGCGATCAAACGCTAGTCCTGTGTTGCGAATACGTTTGATTTCGGCCAGAAACTCGTCGGGTTCAGTAATGGTGTTGGCGGTAATGCTTTCAAGGCGGTGTTGGCGAACGAGCTGCTCCACCATATTCTGCGGAGAGAACGCCAGAATAGCTTTTCCAAGTGAGCTGGCGTGCGCCGGAACTGACGCGCCACGACTCTCCTGCAGGCGCAGCGCAAACTCGCTCGGTACAACCTCGATGTAGGTCACCTTATCGAATTCCCGGACCGCCAGATTGACGGTCTCGCCATATTTGTCGCGCAGCTCGAGCATGAGCGGGAGCGCCAGCCGGCGCAGCTCTTCATTGAAGGCTTCCTCGTTGACGAGACGACCGAGTACCGGGCTGATCCGATAATCACGGTTGGAGTCGCGGATCACATAACCGATTTGCACCAGGGTGTTCAGGATGCGAAACACAGTAGATTTCGCGATGCTCGTCTCTTCAGTGATCTCCTTAAGGCCTAAGGGCTGTGAACGGGCAAGCTCCTCAAGGATGCGAAACGTACTGCGAACGACCGGAACCGAATACTTTCCGGATTCGCTGGGAGATTTGGCGATGGGCCGTTTGCCGCTTGAGCCGCTTTTCGGACTCGCGTTTGTCAACATGGCAGTGCCTGAGGCGCGGTTCTTATTTGAATTCGATGACATGTCTCGTCTCACAATACAGCCTGTTGGCCATTGCGATAAACAAAGTCAATGCCAAACGGTGGCCGCGTGGGGTTCTCATAGGTCGCTGGGCTGTCGATGGCTTCCGCGCGAAACCCAACTATATCCGCATAGTAACCGGGAGCAAGTAAGCCACGCTGCTTGAGCGAGTAGCGCTCTGCGGGCTTTCCGGTAACCTTGTGCACTGCTTGCGGAACCGTGAGCCAGCCACGCTCCCGCGTAAAGGTGCCGAGCAGCAAAGGGAAAGTACCGTGCAGGCGCGGATGCGGCCGACCCTTTACGTAGAAGCCATCGCTGATGATGGTGGAGTAGGGGTGGGTAAGAGTAACCTGCAGGTTCCCCATGCTCTGGTTGAAGCAGAGCATATTCACATCACCCTCTTCTTCGAGCAGAAGATCGAGCGTGACGTCGGCCGGCGATGTCCCGCGGGCGTCAGCCAATTCCTGCAGGTTTTTGCCAATAGCTGACTGGTTTGCCGCGCTGCCGACTGAAGAGATATAGATGTCGGACCAGCGCCATGGGATGATGCGATTCAACTCTTCGCGGATAGCCTGCCGGGTTGCCGGGTTGCGCAGACGCTCAATCAGCGCAGGGACTCCGCCGTCCAGCGCACTCTGCGGGAGTGCCTGCGTCAGCACCGTGGAACCGGCAACATAGGGATAACAATCAAACTCCACATCGATGCCCTCGGCGCGGGCCTCTTCGATGTGATCGATGGCGATCTGCTGTAGGGGCCAGTTGGCGGCGCCCACTGCCTGCAGATGCGAAATCTGTAACCGGCCTCCGCTGCGCCGGGCAAGTTCCAACTGCTCATCTACGGCATCCACAAGCTCTGAGAAGTACGAACGAATATGGCTGGTGTAGATCTTGCCGGCTCTGGCCGTCACACTGCAGAGCCGCTCTAGTTCCTCTCTAGGAGCGCTCGATCCGGGCGCATACATCAACCCGGTCGAAAAGCCGGCTGCGCCCGCAGCGAAGGCCTCCTCCAGCAGAGCTTCCATTGAACGAACTTCGGCCTCGCTCAATGGTCCCTGGCGTGATCCGGCCACGGCTATGCGCAGTGAGCCATGCCCTACCAGGGAAACGACGTTCGCGGTGCGGCTCTGCTGAATTGCTCCCAAGTAGTCTTCGCTAGAGTTCCAACCCCAGCTATCGTCTCCGCAGAAGATGCCATTCGCGAAGCTGCGTAAATCCTCGGGAGGATGTGCGGGAGGATACGCAGAAAATCCGCAGTTGCCGATCACCTCGGTCGTCACGCCTTGGCGGAGTTTATCCTTGCGTCCTTCGATAACCTGCAAATCAGAGTGGGTATGGGAATCAATAAAGCCGGGCGCAAGGGTCAGTCCGGCGCAGTCTATGCGCAGAGCCTCGGAGCATTCGAGCAGCGGTTCGATCCGGCTGATACGGTCGCCGTTTACAAGAACGTCAGCTCGGAAGGGTTCCCTTCCGCTACCGTCCACGATGGTGCCACCCGAAAACAGTAACTGACGCATGTAATGGGGGTGCCTTTCCGTCTTTCTAATGAAAATAGTATATACCTATCGATACAAGCGCTTGATGGTGATAAGCACTTCGAAGGAGAGAAAGGATGAATGAAATCGAACCGATGAAATCAGAAGATGCACCGAAGCCAAAGGGCCCGTACTCGCCGGTGGTGCGCGCAGGCGATTTTCTGTTCGTATCAGGCCAGGGGCCCATCGATCCAGCAACGCAGGAGTTTGTATTCGGCGATATTCAGGCGCAGACCACTTTGACGCTGGAAAACCTCGAGCGAGCGCTGGCTACCTGCGGCGCCAGCCGACACAACATCGTAAGGTGCGGTGTATTTCTTCAGAAAGCAACTGATTTTTCGGCGATGAACCAAGCCTATGCGGCGTTTTTTGGTGAGACGCGGCCGGCGCGCACGACTGTACAGGCGACGCTGGTGGAAGAGGGCATGCTGGTAGAGGTGGACTGTGTTGCCTTTTTGACAGACAAGGTCAGCAGAACTTAATACAGCGGACCTGCCCGAACGTCAGCACACCCGCTCTACAGCTTCCAGCGTTGCCTCGATGTCTTCGTCCGAGTGAGCTGTAGAAAGGTACCAGCGTCCATCCGGCAGCGGAAGTACGCCTTCATCCAGAAGCGCCAGGACAAAATCGCTGTACTTCTGCCCGTCGGCATGAAGTAAGTCGCGGTACGTCTCTGGCTGACGATCAATGAAGCACACATGAAAGACAGGGCCAGCGCCCGCAGTGCACACTTTGTGGCCGTGCTTCTTCAGAATTCGCGCGATGCCCGATCGCAAGGTCTCCCCGCGGCGGAACAAATCTGCATAGATGTCCGGAGTATTGGTGAGCGTGTGCAGCGCGGCTCTAGCGGCAGCCAACGCAACAAGATTGCCGTTCAGCGTACCCGCGTGCACCACTTCACCGCGCTCGATGTAATCCATATACGCTTGGCGGCCCGCGAGCACGCTCAGCGGCACACCGGCGCCTACTGCCTTCGCATAAGTGGCAAGGTCAGGAAGCACACCATAGAAGCCCTGCGCTCCTGCAAGTCCAAGCCGAAAACCGGTGATGACTTCATCAAAGATCAGCAGAGCGCCATGACTGCTGGTCATCTCCCGCAGGAATTCCAGGAACCCGGGTTGAGGCGGGATGCAGCCGCTGTTGCACATCATCGGCTCACAAATGACAGCGGCAATCTCCCCGTCGTTCTCTGCGAAGGCGGACTGCACGCCTTCAACGTCATTCCACTGCGCTATGACTGTGTGATCGGCCGGCAATTGCCCATGGCCCTCGTGGATAGGGTTACCGTCGCAAGCCGCTAATTTCTCCAGCGACGGATGGTAACTGAGGAGGACGGTGTCGTCCCACCCATGGTAATGGCCTTCAAACTTGAGGAATTTGCGCCTCCGCGTAACCGCACGCGCGAGCCGCAGAGCCACCTGAACAATTTCTGTTCCGCTGTTGGCAAAGCACACGCGATCGGCACAGGGAATCGTGCGGGTCAGAATCTCTGCGACTTCAAATTCCAGGTCGTGCTGCGCGCCAAACGTCAGCCCTCTCGTCATTTCGCGCTGAATTGATTCAATGACTTCGTCAGGCGCATTTCCCAGGATATTCGGTCCCCAGCCCAACGTGTAATCCAGATACGAATTGCCGTCCACATCCTGCAAATGAGCGCCTTTCCCATGCGAGAAGTAGAGCGGATACGGGCGGGCGCTGCGGCGCAATCCGCTGGAGACTCCTCCGCTCAGGCTGTGGGATGCTTTCTCGAAACGCTCGCGCGAACCGCGCGTCTTACGGCGCACGCTCGCTTCTCGATCTGAGGGAGAGAAAGCTGGCACAGATTTGGCCGCGGGGTCCTCCGAGCCAATAGTATATTTTTGTAATGAATCACTCATGTTTCATTTGGTCTAGGGACTTTATAGTGAGGGAGTAAGTCGCTAAAGTCAAGAAGTTTGCGCAAGACTGCGCAGACGCTCGCCGCCCCAGTGCAGCCTGCTCTTATCGAATCGGCAAAGAGGAGAAAAAGGCTTGTCCACATGTGAGACAAATCCGCACCTTAAACGAGTGCTCGGGCTTTGGGACCTTGTGTTTTACGGTGTCGTGCTGATCCAGCCCATTGCAGCGGTGGGTCTCTTCGGTGTGGCACAACAGCTGTCCCGCGGTCAGATG